>Ga0209267_1000068_pt1 | contig 67094 bp, 56 predicted proteins | sample GraSoiAngelo_137_FD_185894 | JGI IMG/M metagenome (GOLD analysis project Ga0209267, IMG submission 185894) | Grasslands soil microbial communities from the Angelo Coastal Reserve, California, USA - 14_0929_09_30cm (SPAdes) (version 2) | ecosystem: Environmental > Terrestrial > Soil > Grasslands ... | reverse complement strand
TGGAAAGCATCATCCGCGTGATCGATGGTATTCGCAGATCACCAGCGAAACTACGGTGGTCCATCTTGCAATCAGAGCTTCCTCTTTTTTTGCGCTAACCATTGCATTATTTAATGTGAGATCAATAGGACACTGTAAGCTGAAGTGGGGAGGTCCCTTCGCAAAATCAGTTTCTTCCTTCTCACTTGGGCGTTTTTCGCTTTCGCAGAAGGAGGAAGGTACGTGGAGTCAGTGGGCGTCTGGATTCCGATTCCCCCGGCCGGCACCAGATCTTCTCCTTTCCTTTGTTCGCATTTGTGTTCTTATTAGCGCTAAGGTCGGTCACCACCTTGTGAATGATGAACGCGCACACCGAACCGCACTTGGTTTCCAGCGACACCTCTGTTCTGGTGTTCGTGAATCGCGTGGCTGGCCGTGGCCGGGTGCAGGCTTATTTGCAGCGCATCCGCGATTTGTTTGAATTTCTCCATATCGCAGCTGAATTTCTCGAAACAGGCAGCGCCAGCGAACTCGAATCCGCCGCTCGCCAGGCTCTTGTGCGGGGGCCCCGGCTGCTTTTAGCGATGGGCGGAGACGGGACGTTCCAGGCCTTGGCGAACGGCGCGTTTAAGAGCGACGCCATTGTGGGGATCCTCCCGACAGGCGGCGGAAATGATTTTGCAGCTGCCCTTGGGCTGCCGGGAGATTGTGTCCGCGCAGCGGAGACACTCCTGAAGGGTAAACCACGCCCGGTGGACTTGCTGAGAGTGCACACGGCAGATGGCCGGACGCGTTTGTTTGCCGCTGGCGGAGGTGTGGGACTCGACGCCGAAGCGGCGCTTCTCGCAGGCGGGGCGTACCGCCATCTTCCCGGCCGATTTCGCTACGTTGCCTCGGCCCTTCGCGCGTTGTCCGAGCATCAGCCGCTACAGGTTCGGCTCGAATTCCCTAGCACGCAAATCCATCCGGTCGAAGCCACTTGTCTTCTCACTGGTGTATTGAATACGCCAGCATATGGCGGAGGTATCCGCCTTGCGCCTGATGCCCTTATCGATGATGCTTTGCTTCATGTCGCATTAGTCGAAGATTTGAAGATCCTACAGGTTCTCAAACTGCTGCCACGGCTGATGCGAAGTGGAGAACTACGAACCTCTCGAATAAGGCGATGGAAAGCGCAAAGCGTGAAAATATCTACACACAGGCCTTGTCTGTTTCACGGCGACGGCGAGATCCTTGGACCCACGCCAGTGGAGATCGAAGTTGTGCCCAAGGCTGTGCGAGTCCTGGCGCCGCTCGCGGAATCTTGATGTACGTACGCCGTTCTGCGAATCAGGGCGTATTCTTGTGAAACACTTTGCGTCGGATATCGGGCCAAAACTCTTTCAATCCGTTGGATAGCCCATCGTAAATAATCAGAAACGCAAACGTCGTCGCGTTCCGCGAAGCCGTTCGGTCGCTCGGCACGTGGTATATGTTGGAAATCGCCGCTGCCACCGCATTGCCTATCGATTCCGAGTAATTGAATCGCTCATGACCTGAATCGGTGCGCGTCACGAACAGACGATTCACCGCATGATATGCTCGCCGCCGGAATCCTCCCCTTCCCAGCTGGTAGTACCGGGGGTCTTCCCGAAATAAAGTCGGGAAAACAGCCACGGTCATGTACGTCCCGATGCTGTTGTCCGCAAAACTGGCCCCGAATCGTTTCCCGTACGCGTCCCAACCCTGTCCCCACTCTTTTGGATCGTTTCTTGCCTGCGCTATCGCGGAAAGCGCGCCGTTGAACGGATATGCCCCCCAGTCGAATACACTCGCGGTCGCAATCCGAAACTTCTGGCCGGTCGTGAGGGGCGGAAGCGCATTCGCGTTTTCAACCGTGCCGTAATTGGGAAGGACCTCAAAGATGCGGTCGTTGACCGTTCCCGTTTCCTTCTCCAGCTTGCTTTTTCCTACGGTTGCACCGGGTTGATCTCCTTCTTTCTTGTCCTTCTCGCCCTTGCTGCTGCCTGGTTGCGGGTCCGACTTGGGTGGAGGAGGCTGCTGCGAATTCGGCTGTTGACCCGGCGCCGGAGAGACAGCCCCCCATAGTCCGAACAAAACCGCTATAGCCAAGCGTTGTTGGAACCTGCGCGGTCTTTTCATGGCGTCCAGTAATTATCTCCCGGGCTCGTGTTCCGGCCGGCGATGATTTGCTTAGTTTCCACAAAATGAGACTCCCCATGAGATTCCTCGAGCAAGAGAATGGTTTCTTCCTCGAATGCCTGTTGCAACTGCACGGAAATGGAAAATTCTCGTGAGAATTCGGCCGCCGCCTACCTCGATATGGCGAGTTCAGTTCTTTTTCTTGACGATTTTCAGATTCAGGACGATGTCCTTGCGCGAGTCGAAACTGGACACCGTGCGGGTTGCCGACTTTGCATTGTCCTTTTCCGCGTGCAGTTCGTAATCCGCGTTGGGGTCGAGTCCGCTGAACCGGTAACTTCCGGTGTCATCGGTATAGCTGCTTCTCACGGAGTTGGTCCGCATGTTCTTCAAGAAAACAACGCTACCGGAGAGAGGGTTGTCGGATTTGTCGCTTACCACGCCGCGAACGGTGCGCAGCTGCGCTTCACCCTTCTTGTCTTGAGCGTTCGCAGCGGCCGCGAGCGCGGCGATGACCACCAGCACGCAAAAGAAGCGTCGTCCAACCTTCATTTCTGGTCCCCCTTCAGTGGCTGCATCCGAAAGACCACGGTTTGTTCGTTACCGCCGCCCTTTGCTTCGATCGTCCGCGTTTGATCAGCAAATCCCTTCACGTGCACCAGAATCTCATAGTTCGAGCCTTGCGGAACGCGCAAGGCGAAGTCTCCGCGCGAGTTCGTGTAAGTTTCCCATTTGTATTTCTTTTGCCCCTCTTTGCGGACCCGCAGCTCCACTGCCGGAACGGAAAGCGCCTTTTCGTTGAAGACCGTTCCGCGAATCAGGAAATCATCCGCGTGGCTGTATTTTTTCTTGCCCGGGCTACCGGTTTTGGAAGTGGAATCCTGAGCCGGAGTGCTGGAACTGGCTGCGGTTGCTTTCTGTGCCGCCGCAAGCGTCACGGTGGGCGAAAGCAGCAGCAAGCCCACACACACAAAATGCAGCTTTCTCGGGCGGTTCATTTTGCGGGATATCCCTCTTGAATTCGATGGCGGAGGGGCGCAGCGGAGATGCCAGGCGGCAGGAAAGGTCCAGTCACTCCTCATCTTCCTCTTCGTATTCTTCTTCCTCTTCCTCGTCCGAATAGTCGCCGTCCTCTCCCATCTCGCTCTCCTCTTCCTCCTCCTCCTCTTCTTCGTCTAAATCGTCGGAGATGACGTTCAAATGAACGGGGTGCGTTTGCGACACCTCGAGCTCGGATTCACACTCGGGGCAGCTCAGAATCTCGCCTTCCTCGACTTCTTCTTCATCGACATCGATTTCTGCGGAACATTCAGGGCAACGGATCACAGCGCCAGCCTCCGGACACTTGTCTGCAAAGTGGCGGTACGAGGACCGTCCCCGCCACCTGCAGCGTATTATATACCGAGGCATGGAAATTCAACCTCTTGCCCGTGAACGTGAGGCTCGCCCAAGTGGCCTCTTCCAGAGAATACCCTGACCGCCCGGTGATCGGCGTGGGCGGCGTGATCATCGACCAAGGCCGGACCGTGCTCATTCGTCGTGGTACCGAGCCCTTGCTTGGCGAATGGTCCATCCCTGGCGGCAGCGTCGAAATTGGGGAAACCCTGGAGGAAGCGGTCCGCCGCGAATTGCGGGAAGAAACCGGGCTGGAGGTTTGCGTTCTCGAGTTGATTGAGCTTTTCGACCGCATTTACCCGGATGAAGGTTCTGCCTCGGCGAACGGCAAAAAGAAGCCGCGTTTCCATTACGTCATCGCCGACTATCTCTGCGGGCTGGTGGGCGGCGAACCGCGCGCCGGCAGCGACGTGACCGACCTAGCTTTTGCCCGGGAAGGGGAACTTGGCAGATTTGAGTTAACGGAAAAAGCGACGTCAGTTCTAAAGAAGGCCTTCGCCATGTCCCGGGCGCGCGCCGCCGGCCAATAAATCCTCCCTAGTCTAGTCTAGCCGCTAGTTACGGCGCCTTGGTAATCTCGATGCTTCCGTTTGTATCGTTGAGCTGCAGCGCGCAGCCTCCCCCATTGATCGTTCCGTTGAGCGTGTCTCCGCCGATGCTCCCGGTTGACGTAACCGGCAGATCCGAAGAAACCCTGCCGAACGAGGTGTGCGCGGTGAGGTTGTACCCCAGTCCCTGTGGAATCTGCACGCGGATGGACGAAAACGAAGTTTTCAACAGGATGTCCCGGCAGCCGCTGGTCGGGCGGCTGGCCGTCACGGCGATCCCGCCGTTCTGGTTGTCCACGCTGATCTTCCCGCCGATCCCGTCGAGTGTAACGCCCGCGAAAGATGTCCTCACGTTTGCGTCGCCTTTCACGTTTCGCGCCGTTACCGAGCTGTTGTTGTTCTCTACGGTTAAATTCCCGTTCACGCGCTCGATCAAAACGCTGCCAAAGCTCGTTTTCGCATAAGTGTCTCCGCCAATATCCGCGAGTGTGATCGCACCATTCCCGTCTGTTGCCCTGATCCCCTTCGGGATGTTGGAGGCATCGATGGCCCCGAAAGAGGTCCTGAGCGTAACGGTCCCGCGCGCGTCGCGAACCGTGATCCTTCCATTGGAGGTCTCGGCGTCCAGCGTGCCGCTCACGGTGTCCAGCTCGATGTTGCCGAAAGAATCGTGAATCGTCACGGAACTGCCGGTCAGCGCGCTCCCTTTTACTCGGCCATTGCTTGTCGTGCAGCTCACGCGCCCATGAACATCCGAGAAGTTGACGTTGCCAAAGCTGTTGGTGATATCCGCGGCCCCGCCAATCGTGCCGACCTCCACGTTACCGTTGTTGTCGTGGACGGTCAGATCACCCTTCACGTTGCGCGCATCCACGCTCCCGAAGGAGGTCGTAACGTTGCCGGCTGCGGCGTCCGACAAGGTAATCGCGCCGTTGCCTCCGTTGATGGTTGCCGCTCCCTGGATATTTTTCGCCGTGATGCTGCCGAAGCGGTTGCGCACCTCGAGCGTGCCCTTTACGTCGTACACTTGCACGGAACCGTTCGTGTCCGTCACCGATACGTTCCCGCCCGCGCCGGTTAACTCAATGCTCCCGAAGGAATTGTTTACCCGCGCCGCCCCCACGTCGCGCATCGCAATGCTGCCGTGGCTGTTGTCAATATCGGTACTGGCGTGGATACCGGAAGCTTCGGTGCTCCCGAAACTGTTGCGCACATTGAGGGGCGCGTCCGACGGCATCGCAATGTCGTAGTTCACAGAATAGGAGGTATTCCTGCCGAGATGAAACCATCTGCTTTCTTGTTCGGGATAAACGGTCTTGATGCGCAACCCCTCGGCTGTTTGCTGCACTTCGATTTGTATTTTGTCGGCAAAAGACTGCGCCTCGTCGTGCGAACCGGCCTGCGCGCGAATTGTGGCGGAAATCTTCACCTCGCGCCCGGGTTCCCCGTGGACGCGCACTTCTCCAAATTTGTGCTCGATGTGGACGGACTGCCCCGCGCGGAGCGTCACGCTCTTCTGAAAATCCCTTGATACTTCTTCCTGGCCGCGATTGGTGGCCGCTGCGCATTGCCCTGCGGCAAAAAACATCGCGCCGACCAGCGCCTTCGCAGAGGCGCGACGCCATGGTCCTTTGCAAAAACCCCGTCTGAGCCGATTCATTACTTTCCAGCCCCCAAAACCTCTTCGAGCGTGCGCTGCTTCTCCTGATACATGGCCAGCAACTGATACCGCAATTGCGCGTTCGAAGGATTCAATCCCCCCTGCGCGCGCAAGTCGGCGATCGCGCTGTCCAGCACCAGCAGCTTTTCGTGATAGCTCGCGAGCAGCGGCGTCGCTGGTGTATCGAGCTGGGGCTTGGCCTCCGCAGCCAGCTTGTCGATGGCTTTTTTGTATGCGCTTTCCGCGCTCTCTACTTCCTTGAGTGCCGCGTTCTTTAGCAGGGGATCTTGCTTGCCTGGGTCACGAACTGGTCTAGAAATGATCCAAGTCACAGAAGCCGTTAGGATCAAAGCAAACGCCCCGGCCACCGCCGTTTGCCAGCCCAAAGAAACATTTGGCAAAAACGAGAACCACCACTTGCCCTCCGGCCGCCGCGCCTTCCGTCCATCCTGTTCGATTAACGCGCGTTCAATGCGGCTCCACAACCCGGGGATTGGCGAATAATCCCGCAGCTCTTTCGCCGCCACGCTTAGCGACTGCCACGTGCGAATTTCCTCCGTGCACGTCGCACAGGCTGCCGCGTGCGCTGCGAGCGCGGCCCATTCCGCCGCCGTACCGTCTTCAAAAATCCGCTCGCGATCTTTACAGGTCACATTCATCGTCGTTCACCCTACTTGGTTCACCGCAACTACCCCGCGCTGCTTCGCGGCGGTTCCAGCATTTCGCGCAAGTTTTTCTTCGCCTGAAACAGCGTGTTTTTGGACGCCGCCTCGGAAATCTCCAGCATCCCGGCAATCTCCGCGTGCCGGAATCCTTCCACTTCGTACAGCAGAAAAACGTCGCGCTGATGACGGGTAAGCTTCTCGAGCGCGCGCACGAGCGCTATCCGCAATGACGGATGAGCTCCCGGCGCACGAGGTTCCCGGCGCGGTGTTTCCTCCGAGTCGTCGTCGGTCGTCACTTCTTTTTTCCGCAGCCGGCTGCGCCGCGCGTCGTAGCACGTGTTGATCAGGATCCGGTACGTCCAAGTCACAAAGCTCGATTGCCCGCGAAAACTCGCAATGCTCCGCTGCACTTTGAGGAACGTCTCCTGCACCGCGTCTTCCGCGTCCGCGGCGCTGCCCAGCACGTTACGCGCAAGGTTTTTCATCCGCGCGCCGTGCAGCACGTACAACCGCTCGTATGCGCGCAGGTCTCCTGCCCGGCAGGCTGCAGCCAGCGCGGCGTCTTCGTTTGCGGGTTTCGCCCCCGCCTGGGCCGGGCCGCCGGTCAGGTGCTCGGAAGGTCCCACTCGCGTCTCCCACCTGCCTATCGCGGCAGGTTCGTGCAGCGCGGAAGTGATTCTAGTCTTCCAGGGCAGCGCAAGTCCCATCGTTCCCATTCCTGGCTCCTGTGGAATAGACGACACAACGCAGGGAAACGTCAGGGGGCTCGATGCCCGGCCGCCGTCCTGGCCGCATGCGTTGGCCGGCGCCAAACAGCCCATTTAACTCATTTGTTTTGTTCGGAGTAGCTGGTCTTTTAAGAGCACGTTTGGAATCCGCCGCATCCCTTGCGGGAGGGTCTAGTTCAATCCGGAGTTGTTTCGGAGAGTGGCGATCCGGATTGAAAAAACTCTACAAGCAGCTCAGAAACCTTTGCCGGCTCCTCGTGCAGGAGCCAGTGTGTGGCATCGGGGAAGGGGAAGAGTTCGCCATGAGTGCAATAGCGCAGGCTTTCGCGAGCCATTTCTGGGATCAAGAATTTGTCACGCTCGCCCCACAGGATGCGCGTGGGCACGCGCACGGTGGGGTCGGCGAAACGCGCGCGATAGCGCAGGGCCGCGCGATACCAGTTGATCATCGAGGCGAGGGCGCCAGGTTGCGACCAAGCGGCACGGTATTGCGCAAGATCGTCGGCAGAAAACGTGCCGGGGCGGCTCGAGCGAACGAGCGCGCGCGTGCCAACGTAGAAACCAGATGCGGAAAAGATGGTTTCCGCCAACCAAGGAATCTGAAAGAAAAAGATGTACCAGCTTCGCAATATCTGCCGGGGCTGCGTCGTCAGAAAGCGGCGCATAACCGAGGGATGCGGCACATTGACCACGGCGAGTTTTGCGATGCGCTTAGGATGCAAGAGTGCTGCGCCCCAGGCTACCGCAGCGCCCCAATCGTGACCCGCAAGAAGGATTTGCTTCTGCCCGAGCTCGTCGGCCATCGCGATCACGTCGGAAACGAGCTCGGTCAGCGCGTAGGAGGCCACACCGCGGGGTTTGCTGCTCACATTGTATCCGCGCTGGTCGGGCACGATGACGCGAAATCCGGCCTTCGCCAACGGTTCGATTTGTTTACGCCATCCATACCAGAACTCCGGGAAGCCATGTAGAAGGACCGCGACGGGCCCATCCTTGGGGCCCGCGGCCATGGCGTCGAGCCCTACGCCGCGGTTTGCAAAAGGGATTTTCTCAAAGGAAGTTTCCACGGCACTAGAGTCTATTATGGGAAAGAAGGCTCTCCAAGGTTTGATCGTGTGCATCTCCGCCCGCTGGTCTAACTCCATCAGAATCCAGGCGCGCCCGAAGCGGCGGGCCGCATCTCGGGGGCATTCACGCCGAAACGCAGATGCGCGAAGTACGTTTGCCCGAGCGACATGAGGCCGGTGTAGAGATACCCCCACACGAACAGCAGTAGGAAGGGCACTGTCCCGTAGTTCTCGTTGGTGATGGCATAGATCACGGTCAGCGCAAAGTAAATCCCCAGCGCAACTTCCGCGTAAGGGATCCAGCCGGCTTTGTTCTTATAGGATTTTTTCGCGAACGTGCCTTTCTTGCCCTCAATCCTGAATTTCGGCGTGCGAGCAAATTCGCTTTCCTTGCCGACGAGCGCTTCAATCACCGCCTGGGCGTTGCGCACGGAAATGCCGATGCCGGTGGCCATCACGAACGGCAAATAGAGAAACGTGCGCCACCAGGTTTTGGGCCGCAGTTCTTTTTGCGCCACCAGGTAAAAGCTCGAAATCGAGCACGTCGATGCCAGAAAGAGCGGCAAGTCGATGAGCAGCATCTGGAACCAACCCTGCTGGAAGCGCACGATCATTACCGGCAAGAGCATCGCGGAAAGCAAAATCATGAGCGGGTAACTGATGCTCGAGGTCAGATGGAAGAACGCCTCGGCTTTGACATACGCCGGCACCTTCGCGTGGAACACTTTTGGAAGGATTTTCTTGGCCGTCTGCATCAACCCTTTGGCCCAGCGTGCTTGCTGCGCTTTGAAGCCGTTCATGTCCACCGGCAGTTCCGAGGCGCATTCGACCTGCGGGAGGTACAGGAACTTCCAGCCCTTAAGCTGCGCGCGATAAGAAAGGTCCGTGTCCTCTGTCAGGGTGTCGTGTTGCCAGCCGCCCGCTTCGTCAATCACTTTCCGGCGCCACACTCCCGCCGTTCCGTTGAAATTGAAAAACGCTCCGCGCCGGGACCGTGCGCCGTGTTCGACAACGAAGTGCCCGTCGAGCAGGATCGTTTCCACGTTGGTCAGCAAGGAATAGTCGCTGTTCAGGTAAGTCCAGCGCGCCTGCACCATACCGATATGTTCCCCGCCGTCGGGATTCAAGAAATAGGGAATCGTTAGGCGAAGAAAGTCCGGTTCGGGAATGAAATCCGCGTCGAAAATTGCCACGAATTCGCCCTTCGCTGTTTTTAGTCCGTTCTTCAGCGCCCCCGCCTTGTAGCCTTCGCGATTCGTGCGATGAATATAGGTGATGGGCATGCCCGGGGCCGCGTGGCGTTCCACGCACACACGCGCGACCTCCTGTGTTTCGTCCGTCGAATCGTCAAGTACCTGAACGTCGAGGAGCTCCCGCGGATAGTCAAAGCGCGCCACAGCTTCTGTGAGTCTTTCAATTACGTATCGTTCATTGAAGATCGGCAACTGCACCGTGACGCGCGGCCAGCTCGTCACCGGCGGAGGAGGCGGAGGGACATTTTTGGAATACTGGAAATAGTCGTAGACCAGCCAGTAGCGGTGCAGGCCGTACATCGCCAGCACCACAAGCACGATAAAGTAGGGAATGAGCATTGCCAGGTCGAAGGCATTGACGCGGTAAACGCTGCTGAACGTCCTGTCGCTGAGCCTATGAAGGTAACGGCTGATCGCGCTCTGGTGCGCGAGAAGAATCGTGAGTGTGAGGGCGGCGTACACGATAAGGATCCCGTACAGCTTTCGTCGCGTTGTTTCGCCGTTTCCGACGAAGCATGATTATACGGAAAATTCCGCCTGGCTGCCGAACCCGGAAAAGGCCGTCAGTCGCGCGCGCGGTTCGTCAGACCACGAGCACCATCTTCCCTGCCGCGCCCGGCTCGAGAATTTCCTTGTGTGCGCGCGCGGCTTCGGCCAGCGGCAGCTCTTTGCCCACCACGGGTCGCAGCGTGCCGTTTTCCAGTCCGGCGATCAGCCCCGCATGAATGTCCGCTTCTTCTGCGGGCGTAATTCCCCAAAGCGTGAAAGCACGAATGGAGCCGCGGCGCCCCATCAGCTCTCGCACATTGATCGTGACTTCGCCGCGATTGCCGATCACGATCACGCGGCCGCGAACCGCCAGCAGCTTCAAGTCGTGCGCGAGGTTCACGTTCGCGAGCATTTCCAAAATGATGTCCACGCCGCGCCCGCCCGTCGCTTTCATGATTTCTTCCTGGTAGCCGGCTTTGCTGTGGTCGAACACTTGGTGCGCTCCCTCGCGCTTCACCAGATCGAGCCCTCGTTGTGTCCCCGCCGTGCCCAAAACCGTGAGCCCCATCGCGCGCGCCATCTGCACGCCGGCGCTCCCCACTCCGCCGCTCGCTCCGTGTACCAGCACGGTTTCCGACGCACGTGCTTTCGCTGACTGAATCAGCGCGTGATACGCCGTCCCGTACGGCACCCACACGCCTGCACCCTGGCTAAAGCTGATTTTCGCAGGAAGCGTATGCACCTGCTCTTCCAGCGCAAGCGCATACTGCGCGTAAGCTCCCGTGATGGTTTTCGCAGTATACACGCGGTCGCCAACCTTTACTTTCTTCACGTTTTCGCCGACCGCCTCGATCACGCCCGCGCCGTCCGAGCCAGGAGTGTAGGGAAGCGCCGGCTTCTGCGCATAAGTGCCGCTGCGCATGTACGTGTCGTAGGGATTTACGCCCGCCGCATGAATGCGCGCGAGCACCTGTCCGGCCGCGGGCTTGGGAGTGGGCACTTCCTCGAGCCTCAGCACTTCCGGACCGCCGAATTGACGAACGAGAATCGCTTTCATGATTCGTCTCCGCTGGGTTCCGCGGCGAACGCGCCAAAACGCATACACCCACCAAGTTAGTCAGAACTAAAAGTGGTCATCCACGCCGATGGGCGCCCCTTCTTTTTCGACCAATCCTGCCGAGCGGCCCCACGCCGTAGTCTGCCAATTGTCTTTCCCTTTCGCGGCAGGAATCCACGGCGGAAGAGACAGGCCCAAATATTCCGCCAGCACAAAAAGATAGGGCTCGTACATTTTCCGCAGGTCCGCGAGCCGGTCGCCCATTTCCTCGATGTCCCCCGGTTTCTGGCCGAATTGCACGAGCATGTCGCGAATCCGCTTCAGATCCTCGGCAGGTAGGCGATTGTGCGGCGGCGCGTGTGGTTGCGTCTTGAAAACCTGCGAAAGATCGACCGCCGCGTGCCGGGCGATCGCGAATGTCAACTCCGCCTGCCGCCGGCAAGCATCCAGAACTGCCACCTTGACCAGCGCGCAGCTATCCAGGATCGCGGCCAGCGCGGCGATCCACGACTGGTTATCGTGCTGCGAGCGAAAAAACGCCAGCGCCGGGTAGGAAAGATGGCTTTCCATCAGTTCCGCGGCCCAAAATTCCCAATCCTTGAAAAGCAGGCGCAGCGCCTCGCCGCCTCCCGGGTAGGCATGCCGACGCAGAAGCTCTCCGGCAGTCGGGGGCGTGCCCGCGCGCGCATCCAGCAGCGAAATATTCACTTCGCGCTTCGAAAACGAGCCATAGATGAACGGCAGGTAGCCGATCACCGCCCCGAGAAATCCGAATCCGAATCCGGCTTCCGTAACCACCAGGACGCGAGCCAGACCTGTTTGCGGCACCACGTCGCCGAGGCCCAGCGTGAAGAAAGTCGTTCCGCTCAGATAAACGTCCGTAGCGAAACCCGGCTGCCCGCCAGTCATGTTGACCGCGGATCCGGCTCCGTACTGCATCATGCCAAATCCGAGCACCAGCCCGACCGCCCACACCCCCACCAGGACTAGCAGCGAAAGCGGTCCATAGAAACTCAGCAGCGTCTCGCGCTTTTTGCGCGAAGGGATGAGCTGCGTAAGGAACTTCCAGGTTCTCCACGTGAATTTGTAGAAGACACGCGTCAGCCGGAACCTTCGCGTGACCCGCCGGGGAAGAATAATGGATTCAAACGCGTCCCACAGCACGATCAAGAAGATGGCCACACCGGCAGCGAATGTCCCCGGGGCTGGAATCATGTGCGGCATTGTACTCGCTCGGTCGTGAGAACGCTCGTTCCTGAAAGATTCCAGTTTTACGAGACCAGTCGCGCGCTGACGCTGATTTCCGCCTTGAACAGCTTCGAAACCGGGCAGCCCGTCTCCGCGTTTTTCACCGCCGTATCGAATTTCGCCTGGTCGGCCCCCGGAATGTGCGCGACGAGGTCCAAATGGCTTTTCGTGATGGCAAAGCCATCTGGTAGTTTCTCGAGCGAAATGGTTGCCGTGGTTTCCAGCTTGCTCGCGGTCATCCCCGCGTTTCCCAATTGCCCGGAAAGCGCCATGGTGAAGCAGCCCGCGTGCGCCGCGGCCAGCAACTCTTCCGGATTAGTCCCGGTGCCATTCTCAAACCGCGCGCTGAAGGAATATGGCGTCTGCCGGAGCACGCCGCTCTCGGTTGAAACCGTGCCTTTGCCGTCTTTCAATCCGCCTTGCCATACTGCCGAGCCTTTACGCTGCATGTTTTCCTCTCCTCTCGTTTCATGTGATCGGTTGGGTTCTTGAGATTCGATTCATGGCCGCGCCCGAAGGATATATTTCCGGGTGGCTGTTTGCGAAGCGCTTTTGCCCTTTGTGCCGCCTGCGGCAGCTTCGTTCGCCGGGGACAAATGGCTCATGCTCTGGCTTACGCGATAAATTTGGATGTCAATGCTGAGGTCCGCATCTCTGATCCATTTTTGTGTTGCCAGCGGGCGCGCCTCGCCGCGGCGGACTTTTGCATTACGGTCCAGTGCGTCGTCAATTTGGCTCAGCGAATTCATGGGTTGGAACTCGATGTAGGTCGGCAGCGGATACCCGGAGTGCACCTGGTAGACCATCCACGGCGTGTCGATATCGTTGGCTTCATACATCCGCGCCCGCGTGCGTATGGCGTCCGCAAATTCGTCCTCATACCCCGCCCGGAATTGGAAGATGGCAACCCGCACGAAATTGGTTTTCGCCAGGTTAATCTTGTTCAGACGGTAGCCCAAATCGTCGCGCCGGAAAGCCAGCACCGTTCGCGTTGCCGCGACCAAATCCGCCAGCTTCTGCTGTGCCGTCCCGATTTCCGGATGCGCATCCAGCCCTTGCGCCAGGTCCGCCCCGGATCGCTCGATGTCCGCGAAGTTGTCGAATCCGTCGAAATACAACACGTGCGGCGAGCCCGTCACGGCTTCGAGCGCGCTCCAATAAATGGGGATTTTCGCGTCCATATAGCCCTGCACGATTTCCGCTTCGGTCTGCTCGTAGGCGGTTTCCTTGCCGGAGAACAAATCGGCGCGGTATAGCAGCAGGGTGCTCGGCGTCACGCCTGTTTCGGGCGTCGGGGTAACGTTTTGCGCCGCTGCGGGCATGTTGCCTGCCGACGTTAGGCATGCCAGCAGCGCCATGCTGCCCATACGAATCAAGGAGAATTGCTTTTGCATCCGGCCCTCCTCTTCCACAGCCGGTGGAAGAAGTTGTTCAGTCTACCATTTGTGGAAAATAAAGAACGCCGCGGCCACAATGAGGGCGAACCCCACGCCATAGTTCCATTTGAAACGGTCTCCGAGATAAAAAACCGAAAATACCGGAAAAATCGAAAGCGTGATGATCTCCTGTATCGTCTTCAACTGCGCGGGTGTGAATTCATACGACCCGATTCGGTTTGCCGGCACCTGGAAGCAATACTCGAAAAAAGCGATGCCCCAGCTCACCACAATCACCTTCCACAGCGCCTCGCTGCGGAATCGCAAATGCCCATACCACGCAACCGTCATGAAAATATTCGAAATCGTCAGCAGCAGAATGGTTCTCATTCCTTGGGGTCACCCCTCGCTTCGCGCGTTGTCCGGGTCACAAGCCCTTGGACGAAAAAGGACTAGCGCTCGTTGCATCGGGCGACTCCCTTTACGCATTCTCCGGCCCATTTTGCTTCTCACACCCCATCCTTTAGTTTAGAGAATTTAGATCGCCAATTGTGAGGCTTCCTCGTCCAGGGAATTCGATTGCCGCAGTCGCTTCCGCGGCCGGCAGGAAGAAAGGCGGCGATTTTCGCGTCTCGCTCACCAACGCTCCAGGCCTTCCGGGCGGGGCGGGCTGCAAATCGAGCAGGCCCGACGGGGACATCCAGGGTCTTCAGACGTTCAGGGTGAGGCTCACCAGATCCGGGCGCGTCGGCGGAGGAAGGGGCGGCAGCTTCGAGCGGTCCACCGGATGGTACAGCGTGTCGCGCTCCACCGGAACGCGCCCAGCCGCGCGAATCAACCGCTCCAGTTCCGCGCGTGGCGTGAACTCCGAAGTCTTTGCGCCCGCGTCGTGGTAAATCTTTTCTTCGACCACCGTGCCGTCCAGGTCGTTCGCGCCAAACCGCAGCGCGATTTGCGCGATGCTTGGCGTCAGCATGATCCAGTACGCCTTGATGTGCTCGAAATTGTCGAGCAGCAGCCGGGACACCGCGATGTTGCGCAAATCTGCATAACCCGTCGGCTTTGGCACACGCGAAAGCGCGGTGTTGTCCGGATGAAAGGCCAGCGGGATGAACGCCACAAATCCGTGCGTCTCGTCCTGCAGTTCGCGCAGTTTCACCAGGTGGTCCACGCGCTCTTCTTCGGTCTCCACGTGGCCGTAGAGCATCGTGGCGTTCGAACGTAGCCCGATTTCATGCGCTTGCCGCGCAATGTTTAGCCACATCTGCCCGCTCACTTTGTGGTCGCAAATGATCTTGCGTACGCGCGGATGAAAAATCTCCGCTCCGCCGCCTGGCAGCGAGTCCACGCCTGCCTCTTTCAATTTCAGGAGCACTTCCTTCACCGTCAGCCTTGCAATGCGCGCGAAGTAGCCCACTTCGACCATCGTGAACGCCTTCAGATGCACGCCCGGGCAGCGTTTTTTAAGTCCCCGCATCATGTCCAGGAAGTATTCGAACGGCAGATCGGGATGCAGCCCGCCGACGATGTGGAATTCCAGCGCGCCCTCGCGCATGCCCTGTTCCGCACGTTGATAAATCTCTTCCAGCGCGAAGTTGTACGCACCCGGGGCGTCCTGATCGCGCCCAAACGCGCACAGTTTGCAGTGCGCCACGCAAATGTTCGTCGGATTGATGTGCCGGTTGACGTTGTAATACGTCACGTTCCCGTGCTTCTTTTCGCGCATGTGATTGGCGAGCCAGCCCACCGCCAGCAAGTCCGGCGACCGGTACAGCGTGATGCCATCGTCAAAACTCAGCCGCTCGCCCGCCAGCACCCTTTCCGCGATCGGCTTCAGCCGCTGGTCGGTAATGGTCAGTTCGCGCACCTTGGTTCGCCTCTGTGGCGGCCGCCTTGTCAGGCGGCCGTTTTTACGTGGATTTCAGATGTTTCCAATCGCTTAAATCCGCCAAACCGCTGCCGCCGCCCCCCAGAACACCAGGAACAACATACTAATATAGCCGTTCACCGTGAAAAACGCAGCGTCCAGCTTGCTCAAATCGTCCGCTTTGATAAGCGAATGCTCGTACGCGAGAAGCACCGCAACCACGGCGATCCCCGCCCACGATGGCCACGGCAACCCCAAGCTCAGGGCCAGCCAGCTCAACAGCGCGATCACGCCGACGTGCATTCCCCGCGCGATCAGCAATGCCTTTGCGATCCCGAATCTTCTCGGAATGGAAAATAATCGCGCCGCTTTGTCGTAATCGACATCCTGGCACGCATAAAGCACATCGAAGCCGCCCACCCACAGCGTTACCGCCGCGCAAAGAATGAGCATGCGCCAGTCGAGCCCGCCGGTAACGGCGATCCACGCCGCCGCCGGTGAAATCCCCAGCGCGAATCCCAGAAACAGATGCGACCAGTTCGTGAATCGCTTCGTAAAGGAATAAAAAAACAGAATTGCGATCGCCAGGGGCGCGAGCTTCACTGCCAATGGATTCAATTGCCACGCCGCCGCAAAAAACACCGCCACCGCCAGCAACGTAAAAAGCCATGCGAATTCAAGCGAGAGCGCGCCGGTCACGAGCGCCCGCTGCCTTGTCCGCGGATTTTCCCGGTCGTAGCGCAGGTCCACGATACGGTTCATGGTCATGGCGGCCGACCGCGCCGCCACCATCGCCACCACGATCCACAGAACCTGCCGCAACGTCGGCCAGCCGTGCCGCGTCGCCCGCGCCGCCAGCAGCGCCCCGGTCAGTGCAAACGGCAGCGCAAACACCGAGTGCTCGAACTTGATCATTTCGAGCACCGTGCGTAGGCGTCCTCTGCTCATCGCCGGCAAGTCTGCCCCGTCAAATGCGTCCTGATTCACCGTAAAACCGTGTCGAATCTTCTTTGTGCACGCGGTCTTCTCCTGTCTTCCTTGTTAAGTCTTTTTTTCTTCTGTGGTTGAATTGAGTCTCGCAGCCGCTCCGCGGCAAGTCAAGCCGAGGCTATTCGGCGCGCCGATGATAGAATTTCGAGCGGCTGAATGGCATGAATCAAACGGACTTATTGAAAATTCTGGAAGCCGTCGAGAGCGGGAAACTCTCGCCCGGCGCGGCCCTCGAGCGGCTCAGGCACCTGCCGTTTGAGGATCTCGGCTTTGCCAAAGTCGATCATCACCGCGCCCTGCGCCAGGGTTTTGCCGAAGTCGTGTTTGCCAAAGGAAAGACCCCGCAACAGGTCGCCGAAATCGTTCGGGCCATGCTTCAAAAAAAAGACTCGCGCCACAACATTCTCGTCACCCGCGCCAGCCCTGAAGTTTTCAGCGCCGTAAAAAAAACCAACGGCAAAACCGCCCGTGCAGCCCGATTCCACCCGCTCTCCGGCGTCATCACCATCGAACGCAGCCGCGAAACCTCCGGAAAAGGCGTGATCCTCGTTGTCTCTGCGGGCACCAGCGACATTCCCGTCGCGGAAGAAGCGTTTCTCACGGCGCACATGATGGGCAACCGTGTCGATCAACTCTACGACGTCGGCGTCGCCGGGATTCATCGCCTGCTCGAGCACCGCGAAAGCAAGCTCGCGCAAGCCCGCGTCATCATTTGCGTTGCGGGAATGGAAGGCGCCCTTCCCAGCGTCGTTGGCGGTCTCGTCGCCGCGCCGGTGATTGCCGTGCCAACCAGCGTCGGCTACGGCGCGAGCTTCGGCGGCATAGCCGCGCTCCTCGGCATGCTCAATTCCTGCGCCTCCAACGTCGCCGTCGTCAACATCGACAACGGCTTCGGCGCTGCCTGCGTCGCCTCCTGCATCAACCGCCAGTGAAACTCCCGCCCCCCTGGGATCTGCCATCACCCTAGAGAACGACCTTCGCCGCGTTTCCAGGTCATGTCTTTCTTCACGCCCCGGAGCAGCACCTTCATCACGCCAGGTCTCTGGGCAAACGCTATCGCTTCTTGCGCTTCCGCCAGCGGAAACGCTCGCGTAACAAGCGGTCTGGGATCCACTTTCCCCGAACGCAGCAGGGCCATCGCCTTGTCGAAGGGTCCGCACCGCGAACCTACGACGTTGATTTCCTTCACCACGATCGGCCACGTTGCCACTGGCGCCGCGCCATGAAACGTCGATTTCAGCACCAGCGTCCCGCGCGGCTCGGTCATCTGCTGCGCCAGTACGAGCCCGCTTGGCGAACCTGTCGCTTCGACCAGCAGCGAATAACTTTCTCGTACGCTCTTCCGGTCGCTCGCATCCCCGCGAACTCTCTTTGTCGCGATTCCCGCACGCCGCGCGAGCGCCAGCTTGTTTTCGTGCTTGCCATACATCACCACACGAGGAATCGCCGTACGCAGCACCCGCGCGATCAGTTGAGCCAGTTTCCCATCACCCAGCACGGCCGCTGCCCGGAACTTGCTCGCCTCCACTTGCTCCAAAATCTCGCATGCCGCCGCCAACGGCTCCACGAACAACGCTTGCTCGTCGCTCAGCGAACCTGGCACCGCATGCAAGTTCTCCAGCGGCAACGCCAAATACTCCGCAAAAGCGCCGTCATGCGCGACGATTCCCAGCACCGTTCGTCGCGCGCAGTGTGTCTCGAGTCCCCGCCGGCAGAATTCGCACTCTGGCTTGAATCGGTAAGCCGCGCACGCAACGTTGATCTCCCCGCAAACACGCCGTCCCGTCCACCTCTTTCGCTCACGCGCCGACACGCCCGCAACTTCAGCAACTTCTCCCACAAACTCATGTCCCGGGGTGCCGCGAAATTGGTGGTAGCCGCGGAGTATCTCGACGTCCGTGTTGCAGATTCCGGCCATCCGCACGCGGAGGAGCGCCCAGCGAGGCCGGAGCTTGGGCGCCGGCTTCACGAGCAAACGCAAATTTCCTTTTTCAACTTGAAATGCGAGCAACGGCGATACGCCCTTCTCTTGCCCGTGTGCCCTTACCCGGATTCGCTCATCATAACGCGCGACACCCTCGTTGCCCGCCTGCTTCAGCGCGCGTACGCCGCATTGAGAAACTCATCCACGTCTTTATGCAGCTTGTGATGCTCTTTCTCGTCGATATACATCATGTGTCCGGCCTCGTAGTACGCGAAGCCCACGTTTTTCCGCACCGGCGGCTCCAGGTTCATGTGTGCGAACGTGTTTTCAATCCCGTTGAATGGCGTGGCCACATCATAGTAGCCGCAAAGCACCAGCACTCTCAGATAGGTCTGCTGCGTCATCGCCGCGCGCAAAACCTCCGCCACTTCGGTGTTGCCCGTCTGGTCCCACGGCCGCACATTCGCGCTCACCGTGTAGTACGTGTCGCTGTCCCACTTGAGTTCGCGCCGCACGTAGTCGTGAAAGGTGGCGACGAACGCGCCTTCATACGACGCTTCGCTCGGATCGTACTCCACGCGCTCGCCGGCCGCGTCCACGTCCATGCCTTCGAACCGCGAATCGAGCCGCCCGATGGTTCGCCGCTTGTCGCGTTCGAGTTCCTTGAACCAGCGGAATGGGCTGATGCGCAGGTTGGTCTCTTCAATGTATTTCGGAGTAAGCCCGGTGAAGCGCGCGAGATCGGCAACCACTTTCTGATGCTCCGCTGCAGAGAGCGCGTCGCCCTTTTCGAGCGCCTGGGCGTATTCGCCGTGCGCGAATTCCCGCGCCTGCTGTGCCACCTGCTCGATGGCCAAATTCTGCAGGTCGGGCGGCAGCAAATGGTGATACCACGCGGTCGTCACATAGGTCGGCAGGAAAAACTCAAATCGATTGTCGGCGCCCCAGTTCGAGAAGGCCACCGAGGAAAGCAGTACGATGCCGCTCAAGTAAATTTGATGCCGCTCCTGGAGCACGCCCGCCAGTTCGGCTGACCGCGTCGTGCCGTAGCTTTCGCCAATCAAAAATTTGGGCGAAGCCCAGCGATCGTTGCGCGTGACGTACTCGTAGATGAAATCAGAGAACCAGTTAGCGTCCGCGATAATCCCGTGAAATTGATTGGCAGCTTCGCCAGGGGCGGGCCGGCTGAAGCCAGTGGAGACGGCGTCGATAAAAACAAGATCCGTTGCGTCGAGGAATGAATCTTCGTTGTCCACCACCGTGTACGGTGCGGGCATGCCGTGTCCGTCCGGAGTCAAAACCACCCGCTTTGGCCCCATGCCCATATGCGTGAACAGAGACGCCGAACCCGGCCCGCCGTTGTAAACAAAGCTGATCGGCCGCTTGGCGATGTCCGTCACGCCCTCTTTCGTGTACGCGACGTAAAACATGGTCGCTTTCGGCGTTCCGTCATCGGCTTTGATGTGGTAGGTCGCAGCCGTCGCGTTGTACTTGATCTCCTGCCCGCCAATGCGCGCGGAGTGATGCGTCAGGGAAGCTTTCTCTTCCGCGATCGGCGGGTGCTGCGCCGGCTTCGCCTGCGCGCCTTCTTGCTGCGCGGGCTGCTGCTCCCCCGGCTGCTGCGTGCGCTGGCGTTGCTGTGGAGGTTGCTGCGCCTGAGGAACGGTCATTTGCTGCGAGGGAGATTCCGCGGGACGCTGCGGATCGCTTTGGCTCATCGCCGCCGGCGCAGCGAGCAGCACACAAATTCCGGCAAGGACGCACAGGTCTCTTCTCATTTCACACCTCTCCGTATGAATTAAGAGTTTCTCGGGCAACAGGACTCTAGCAAATGCACCGGAGGTTTCGCCCACTCTGCGAAGCCTCTGCATTGGACGGACGAAGATTCGGCCGAGTTTCACCTTTACGTGAGGAAAACCCTACTCGTACCTTAGCGCCACGATGGGATTCACGCGCATGGCCCGCCGCGCCGGGAGGTAGGAGGCCACCACCGCCACCACAATCAAAAGCAGGGCCACGCCCAGGAAAGTCAGCGGATCGTGCGTCCCCACGCCAAAAAGCAGGCTGCTCAAAAAGCGCGCCACCAGGAACGCTCCCGCCAGTCCAATCGCCACGCCGAGTGCCGTCAGCTTGATGGTTTGCACCAGAATCATGCTGCGAACATTCGCGGCCTGCGCCCCGAGCGCCATGCGCACGCCAATCTCCTGCGTTCTTTGGCTCACCGTGTAACTCATCACTCCGTAGATGCCGACGGCTGCGAGCACCACCGCAAGGACGGCAAAAATCCCGACGAGCATGGCCGAGAATCGCCTTGGAGAGACAGAGCCCGCGAGCAGTTCGTCCATGGTCATCACGTGCGTTACCGGCAGGTCCGGAGCCGCTTGGTGAATCACCTCCGTGACCGCCGCGGCTAGGCTCAGCGGATCGGTCGCCGTCCGCACCACCACATAGGGCGTCCACCCGCCCACGAAGTAAATGTCAAAGGTTGGCTCAGCGTCCAGGCCAAACTGGTGCACGCTTCCTACAATGCCGATGACCGTGCTCCAGCATGGTTTTGGATCGAGCGAGCACAGGTTGATGCGTTTCCCGATGGCGTCGCCTTTTGGCCAGAAGCGCCGCGCCATCGTCTCGTTGATCACCGTCCTCGGCACTTTCCAGTCGTCTTCGGTAAACAATCGGCCTTCACGCAGCGGGATCCCCATGGTTGAAAAATACGTCAGGCTCACGGTTCGGTATTGCGCGATCGGCCGCGCTCCTTCGTTAGGGATGGGCTGCCCTTCGATCACGAATCTCGAAGCCAGGCGAAATTCGTTACTCAAGGGCAGTTCATCGATTCCTGCCGCCTCCTTCACGCCCGGCAACGCGCGGATCTGCTCTGCGATTTGCTCGAATTGGATGGATTGCTTTTCCTGAATGTGGATCCAATCCTGCTGCGAAAGCTTGCTGGCTTGCGAAAAGGGCAGCGCGGCCTGCTGCACTTCCATCGACAGGATGTGGTCCACGCGAAATCCGGGATTCACTTCCAGCAAATGTTGCAGACTGCGCAGCAGCAGTCCCGCGCCGATCAGCGCGACCAGCGCCATCGCGATCTCCGAGACCACCAGAATGTCGTGCGTTTTGCGGGGTCCCGACCCGGCCGTCCCCTTGCTTCCCTGTTTGAGAGCACCTGCGAGGTTCGCCCGGAGCGTTCGTAGCGCCGGCACCAGACCACAAATGATTCCGGCCGCCGCGCAAACCGCAGCCGTGAACGCGAGCACCGCGCCGTTCAAGCCGCCTTCCCGCAACACACCCAGGTCCGCGGGTACAAGCGCCATCAGCGCGCGCAGACCGCTCATCGCCAGCACTAGCCCTACCGCTCCGCCCGCCAAAGACAGCAACATGCTTTCCGTCAGCAGCTGCCGCGACAACTGCCAGGCGCTGGCCCCCAGCGCTGTGCGCAGCGCTGCTTCCCGCTGCCTGCCGGCGTTTCGCACCAGCAGCAGGTTCACGATGTTCGCGCACGCAATCAGCAGCACCAGGCCCACGGCTCCGGAAAGAACCGTTAGGATGCCTTTCAGTTTTGCCACCGACGCATCTTCCATCGGTTCGACGAGCACGCCAAAGAATTTGTGCGAATCCGGATACTTGACGGTCTCCCGTTCGTTCAACCTCTTCATTTCGTCTTGAGCCTGCGCCAGAGTCACCCCGGGTTTCAGCCGTGCGACGCCGATGAACGCGTGATGAACGTGTTCGGTCAAGTCATCTTGGTACTGGCCGATGGGCATCCAAAGATCGGCCCAGCGCAGCAGACGAAAATCTGCCGGCAAGATGCCCGTTACCGTATAGCGCTGACTGTCCAGTGTGACCGTTCGTCCGATCACTCGGGGATCGCCCCCAAACCGGCTCTGCCATAAGCGATGACTCAGAATCACCACCGGGGAACTGCCCGCCCGGTCTTCTTCCGGAGTGAAGTAATGCCCGGCCGCGAGCCGTATCCCAAGCAGCGGGAACAGTCCCGCGCTGGCATAGCTCCCGAGCACCCGCTGCGGGTCGCCTTCGCCGGTGAGATTAAACCCCTGGGAGATTTGCGCGTACCCGCCCATTTCGGAAAAACTGGCATTTTGCTGGCGCCAATCCGCGTAGTCTCCCGGAGACAAAGGTGCGCGCGGAGCCTGCGGCGGGTAGGTATTCCAGATTTGCATCAGGTTTTCCGGTTGCGGATAAGGCAGGGGTCGCAACAGCACATTCTCGACCACGCTGAAAATCGCCGTGTTCGCCCCAATCCCCAGCGCCAGCGTCAACACCGCGACGGCAGCAAAGCCCGGATTCTTGGACAGTGTCCTGACCGAGTAACGGGCGTCTTCGAGAAGATTGTGAATCGCGCCACTCTCCCGTCGAAGAATCGATGGCAACCAGCGCAAACAAAGCGACCTGCATCAGCTTCTTGCCGCCAGGCCTTATTGCGCGATGAATTCAGGTCGACGTTCGAGAATCCTGCCTTCGTTTCGCTCGGTATCTTATCTGACTGTGGCCCAAAATTTTACGGAATTTCGAAGTTGCAGTTCCTAAACAAAACGGTCCGGTTCCCTCCGAACCGGTGGACGAGGGCAAAGTCCCGCGAGGATGGAAAATGCGCCCGCATTCAGTCCCACGCCCATGGAAAACGGCAACACTGTCTCGCCAGTCAGCGCCGGCCCATGAATCGGACGTGGATAACACCGGTCGTCCAAAATCCCGCCACAGGCGCCCTTTGACTCAGTGCAGCGCGGCGGCGAGCGTCTTGACGAGCAGCGGTTCCTGCTCCGGGAAAACCGTGCGTAAGTCAAGAGCGAGGCGATCGTCTTCCACGCGGGCGATGACGGAAGTCCCGGCCGGCGCGCGGCGCAGCCGCTGCTCGAGTTTCGCCGCAGAATAACGAACGCTGGCAATGCGAATCACCTTGCTCGGCAGCGATTGCGTTGGCGTCGAGCCTCCTCCGGCGAGCGAAGCTCCGTCCACAACTTCAATCTCTACCTCGTCCAGGGGCAGCTCCGGGCGCAATTCTCGGATGAAATTCTCCGCGCGCCGCTTCAGTTCCTCGGGCGTCATGCGAATCATGCGCATCACGGGAATTTCGTCCCACGCCGCCCTCAGGTACGCTCCCAGCGTGGCCTCGAGCGCGGCAATCGCGAGTTTGTCGACGCGCAACGCGCGAAACAGGGGGTGCCGCCGCACTCGGGCGATCAAATCTTTCTTCCCCGCGATAATCCCCGCCTGCGGCCCGCCCAAAAGTTTGTCTCCGCTAAAGGTCACGATGCCGACTCCGGCTTCCACGCTCTGGCGCACCGTCGGCTCGGTGATGCCCTGCTCGGCTAGATCCACGAGGCAGCCCGAGCCAAGATCCTCCACCAACGGAATTTGCCTGCGTTGGCTCAGCGCAACCAGTTCTTCGAGCGACGGTTTGTCGGTGAAGCCGGTCACTTTGAAATTGGAAGGATGCACGCGCAGCAACAATCGGGTTTTTTCATTGATGGCATTCTCGTAGTCGGAGAGCCGCGTGCGGTTTGTCGTCCCCACTTCCCTTAAAACCGCGCCGCTCTGCTCCATAATTTCCGGGATGCGAAAGCCGTCGCCAATTTCTATCAGTTCGCCGCGCGAAACGATCACTTCGCCGCCGCGCGCCAGTGCCGCGAGCGTGACCAGCACGGCTGCGGCGCAATTGTTTACCACGATGGCCGCCTCGCCTCCGGTAAGCCGTGTCAGCAATTCCGCGGTGTGCACGTCGCGTTTCCCGCGCGCTCCGGCTTCCAGATCGTATTCGAGATTCGAGTACTGCGTGGCCGCCCAGCGAAACTCCTCCACCGCGCTTTCCGGCAATGGCGCGCGTCCCAGATTCGTGTGCAGGATCACGCCGGTGGCGTTGATCACCGGCAGCAGCGACCGCGCCAGAATCCGCTCCACCAGCGTGGTGATGCGCTCCTCCAGCGCGCTTCGGTCGCAGGCAACGGGAGAAATTTCTGCGAGAATGGCGGTTGCCGTTTGTCCGATGATGCGCCCGCGCAGATCATCGAGCACGGTGCGGGCAACCTCCACGACGAGGTTGCGATCCACGCGTTTGGTCAGTTGCGCCAGCCGCGGCTGCGCCAGCAGTTCATCCACCGAGGGGATTTGCCGCAACAACTCCGACTGTTCCGCGGAAACGGCCCGTTTGGTGTGGGGAGCCATGCGAACATTTCAGCACAGGCCCGGGCACGCCGCAATCCTGCCGGACCGGCGCGCGCGGTCCCCACCCAGAAAGGGGGTTCTCGTCAGGTCACGGCTGAGGGCCTCCGGAGCGGCCCTCCTGCGGTCAAGCCGTGTCGCATTCGAAGCGCCTTTTCGGCCTTTTCGGCGCGCCGGTTGACGGTTTTGCCCGGCGAGCCTAGCATGGAAGCTCGGGAGCTGTCTCGGCGCATGGGGACTATTGACGAAGATCTGGGCCAGATCGAAAAAGACATCCGCCAGCTCAAAATCGAGTACGACCAGTACTTCGGAGGTGGCCGGAAGCGTCCGCCTACCGACATCGAATGGCGCATCGATCTTCTGGTCAAGCGCTACAACGAGCGCGGCGGAGACCTGAAGTTCGCACAGAGATTCCGCTTCAACAACCTCGCGCAGACCTACGCAAAATACAAAGACATCTTCCGGAAGAAAACCGCAATGAAGGAAGAAGGAAGGCTGCAGCGGCATTTCGGCGCCGCCGCCAAGGAAATCGAAGCGGCCCGTGCGCGGCAGCAGCAAAAGGAAGAAGCACCCGCAGCCGCAACAGGCAGCCCGGCAAAAGCATTCCGCATGATCTGCTCGCACCCCGAGAGCGAGCCGGAAAAGGTCGAGAAGCTGTACGAGGCATTCCTCCAGGCCAAGCAACTCGCCGGGGAACACACCGGAAAACTATCGCGCTCGAGCTTCAACGAATTCGTGTTGAAGAAAACCAAAGAATTGCAGGAGCAGAAAAACTGCAAAGACGTGGAGTACGTGGTCGAGACCGTCGAAGGCCAGGTCAAGCTGAAAGCCCTTGTGAAGTCCTGAGAGCCTGTACGAGAACACCGAAAACCTGTCTTTCCGGGCAGAAAAGCGACGGGGAATCCCTTTTCGGCTTGAGTTTGCTCTCCAAGGCCGATCCCTCGCTTCGCTGGGAACGACAACCAAAACGTTCTTCCGCAACTTCCCACACCGGCTCAAGCCAGGATATGGACGCGGCCGAATTTCTTAGCCATTAACTCGGGCGTGCGACCTCGACCCCCCTTGAAGGCGTTTCCTTGTTCTGCTCTTCGATTTCCACACGACCGCACTTTCGCAAATCTCGCCGCGCGCTTACACTGTTGTGCTTTTCTCATTGCGGAGGAAGACATGGCGGTGGAGCGCGCGCTCATCAGCGTTTTCGACAAAACTGGCATCGTGGCTTTTGCGAAACGCCTCTCGGCGCTGGGAATCGAAACTCTTTCGACCGGAGGAACGGCCAAGCTTCTGCGCGAAAACGGTGTCGCGGTGCGCGATGTTTCCGACTTTACCGGTTGGCCTGAAATGCTCGGGGGACGCGTGAAGACGCTGCACCCCAAGGTACACGGCGGGCTGCTTTTTCGCAGGAAGCACACGGACGACCGCAAGCAAGCCGAGCAACATGGCATCGCGCCGATCGATTTAGTCGTTGTGAATCTGTATCCGTTTGAAGCGACGGCGGCAAAAACCCGACTGACTGCCGAAGAATTGATCGAAAACATCGACATCGGCGGGCCCACGATGCTGCGTTCGGCGGCGAAAAATTTCGAAAGCGTGACGGTGGTGTGCGATCCCGCGGACTATGAACTGGTTGCTTCAGAGTTAGAAAGCTCCGGAACAGTCAGCACAACGCTACCCCGGCGGATGGAGCTCGCGAGGAAAGTTTTTGCAACCACCTCGAGATACGACGGCTTGATTGCCATGGAGATGGAACGACTGGGCGTCGATCACAGTGGTGCGCTCGATCTTAACGAGAAGCCGCGCTTGCCCGAACGCCTGCACCTCGCGCTGCACCTCCAACAGGAATTGCGGTACGGCGAAAATCCGCACCAGGCCGCCGCGCTGTATGTGCCCGCAGGACGCGCGGCGGAGGGACTTGCGGCCGCGAAGCAGCTTCAGGGCAAGGAGCTTTCCTACAACAATTTCGTGGACCTGGAGGCGGCGCGAAGCCTCGCCGCGGAATTCAAGAATCCCGCGGCGGTGATCATCAAGCACAACAATCCCTGTGGCACGGCGGAGCAAACCTCACTGCGCGATGCGTATTTGAAGGCGCTAGCCTGCGATCCGGTTTCGGCGTACGGGGGTGTCCTGGCGTTCAACCGCGAAGTGGATGCGGCGACGGCGGATGAAGTCGCGAAGCTGTTCGTCGAGTGCATCGCCGCGCCGGGATTCGCGGCGCGCGCCAAGGAAATCTTTGCGGCGAAGAAAAACCTCCGTTTGCTCGAACTGCCTCCCGGCGGCTTGCAGCCGGAGCGTGAGCTGCAGCTCAAACGCATTCTTGGCGGGATGCTAGTGCAGCAGCCGGATTGCGGCGAACCTGCGGACAGCGAGCTGCGCACGGTAACAAGGCGCATGCCAACGCCCGAAGAGATGCACACCATGCGCTTCGCGTGGCAAGTGGCGAAGCACGTGAAGTCCAACGCCATCGTGTTCGCCAAAGATGGCGCGACACTGGGCGTCGGCGCAGGGCAGATGAGCCGCGTCGATTCCGTGAAAATCGCGGTGATGAAGGCGCAAACGCCGCTGACCGGAAGCGTGGTGGCTTCCGACGCGTTCTTCCCCTTTCCCGACGGCGTCGAGGAAGCGGCCAAGGCCGGCGCGACCGCGGTGGTCCAGCCCGGTGGATCAGTCCGCGACCCGGATGTGATTGCCGCGGCGGACCGTCTGGGCCTCGCCATGGTGTTTACCGGCATGCGCCACTTCCTGCACTAGAACTCCGGTAACGGGTGTTCGTGATCCCTCGCTGACGGTTCGGGCAAGCCGAGCATTCGTGGAAGAAGAACGCCCGTTAATCGGCCGGGCCAATATGGCGGCTGAGTCGCGCACCTCTCCTGTGTGATCTCGGCGCTTTCTGTAGTGAAATCCTCTGTCCGCGATCGTTGCCGGCGGTCGCAGATGGAGGATCACCATGGAGCACGACTTGCAGGACACCGTAGCCCTTCTCGCCCGCACTCCCACCACGCTCGATGCGTTTTTGCGCGATCTGCCGGAATCGTGGACGCGAAGCAACGAAGGCGCAGAAACCTGGAGCGTGTTCGACATCCTCGGCCACCTGATTCACGGCGAACGCACGGATTGGATGCCGCGGGCGCGGATGATTCTGCAGTTTGGCGAGAGCAAAGCTTTTGAGCCTTTCGATCGCCTGGCGCAGGAACGCGAGAGTCAAGGCAAGTCGCTCGCGCGGCTACTCGATGAATTCGCGCTTTTGCGTGGAGAAAGCCTGGACCAACTGCGCGATCTGAATCTGCGACCCGAGGACCTCGCACGGCGCGGGCGGCACCCCGCCCTCGGCGTGGTTACCTTGTCACAACTGCTGGCAGCTTGGGTCGTTCATGACCTGACGCATTTGCATCAGATCTCGAGAGTGATGGCCCATCAATACCGTAATGCCGTCGGTCCGTGGAGCAAATACCTTGGCGTGCTCGAATGCGCCGGCCACAGCTCGCCTGCCTGACCTCGAAGAAGAGTTGGCTACCTCGACGGCCCTAACTCTTCTGCTTTGCTAGTGCATCCAACATCTGAATTTGGAAGGTTAGGGGTGCGGCTATGAGCGAAGGGAAGACCATGGGGTTGTTTGGGGATTTGCCGGACCGACGGGAACTCGAGAGGAAGGCGAAGGCCGAGGGGCGGCTGCCGCCAGGGCAGTCGCTGACGCTGAAATGGCCAGTGTTGCACTACGGAAGCGTGCCGAGTTTTGATGCGACGAAGTGGGATTTCAAGATTTCCGGGCAGGTGGAGGAGCCGAAGCAGCTGACGTGGGAGGAGTTTCGCGCCCTGCCGCCGACCGAAGTGACATCCGATTTTCATTGCGTGACGCGCTGGAGCCGGCTGGACAATCGCTGGAAGGGCGTGCTGTTCACGGAAGTCTTGAAACTGGTGAAACCGAAGCCGGAGGCGCAGTTTGCGCTGGTGCTAGCCGCAGAAGGCTACACGGCAAATGTACCGCTCGAGGATTTGCAGCGGCCGAACGTGCTGTTTGCCTTCGAGCATGATGGCGAGCCGCTGTCGGCAGAGCATGGCGGTCCGCTCCGGCTGGTGGTGCCGCACTTGTATGGGTGGAAAAGCGTGAAGTGGGTGCGCGGGTTCATTCTTCTGGATCACGACCGGCTGGGATTTTGGGAGCGGAACGGGTATCACGCCTACGGGGATCCGTGGAAAGAGCAAAGATATTCGGGACGGTAGGGCATGGAAAAGCTGATTGCTCGTTGCCTCGCCTGCCTGCCGTAGGCGGGCTCCCCGGAAGGACACAACTTCAGGTTTTCCAAAAGTCGAGTCTTGCTCAGGATTTTCCCTTTTTTTTCCGGATGCGAAAGACTAAAGCGAAAATCAGATTCGGTCCTCCGCAGGCCGCGGAAGAACGCAGGCGGCGGTTCGCGATGACTTTGTGGGAAGGTGGGTGGGGGCACCATGCCGGGGGGCTGGTTTTTCACCAGGGTGGCGGGGCCCGTGGGCTGCTTTCGCGTGACTATTCCGCTTGTGGATCGTCTCAAGCCTTTGGCAAGCCGGCCCCGTTGCGGAACAAACAACCGGAATGGACGTATTCCAAGGATGACGGGAGCTATTTGAAAAGCCTCGCGATCTTGTAAGTCGTTGATATAGGGCAACTTGCTTCCAGGGCGCGACGAAAGCCCCGAGCGTGGCGGGGAAGTTCATGTCAGACCAAACTCTCCGACCTCGAGTGCATGCGCGCACCGTGAAGCCCCATCGCAAGCAATGACCTTCTTGTCGGGCTTCCTGGTCAGGCCAGGACAGGCGCCCGGCCGATCGTAAACGAACGCGTAGTCCTGAAGAGAACCAATCGGAGGGGAGCCAGAGGGATGAGCTTGAACCAATGGGCGAGAACGGCGATGGGCGATTTCAAGTATGCCCTGCGTACTCTGCGGCGCAGTCCGGGCTATATGGCGGTGGCGGCGATGACCCTGGCGCTCGGAATCGGGGCGAACACGGCCATTTTCTCGCTCCTGGATCAAATCCTGCTGCGGCTGCTGCCGGTGAAGAATCCTCAGCAACTGGTTCTGCTCACGATGAGGGGGCATCATTACGGGAGCAACTGGGGAGGGAACGCCATTTCTCATCCCATGTTCCGTGACTTTCAAGCACACAACGATGTGTTCTCCGGAATGTTTTGCCGTTTTCGGGACCCGGTGAGCCTCACGTTTGCCGGGCAGTCGGAGCGCGTGAATGCCGAGCTGGTTTCAGGGACCTACTTCAGCGTTCTTGGCGTGAACACGATTCTCGGGCGCGCGTTCACTCCTGAGGACGATCGCGTTCCCCTCGGACATCCCCTGGCGATGCTGACTTACGACTATTGGAAGCGTCGGTTCGGGGGAGATCCGGGGATCGTGGGGAAAAACCTGATTGTGAACGGCCACAACGTGACGGTGCTCGGTGTGGTGCAACCGGGGTTTGACGGCGTCGAGCTCGGGTATTCCACGAAGGTTTTCATTCCCATCATGATGCAAGACTGGATCGTGGTGGGGAATCGGAAAATGCTGACGGACCGCCGGATGCGCTGGGTGAACGCCTTTGGACGGTTGAAACCAGGGGTCTCCATAACGCAGGCCAAGGCGTCGCTCGAGCCTTTCATGCATTCGATGCTGGAAATGGAAGTGAAGGAAGCGGCCTTCAGTCACGCTTCGGCCTATGATCGCGAGCAATTTCTGAAGAGCTGGATGGACGTTCTGCCGGGGTCGCAGGGCCGGTCGTACACGCGGCGCGAGCTCTCGACGCCGCTTTGGGTTCTTATGGCCACGACGGGAGTCGTGTTGCTGATTGCCTGCGCGAACCTGGCCAATCTCTTGCTGGCGCGAGCTACCGGGAGGCAAAAGGAGATTGCGGTACGGCTGGCTGTCGGCGCGAGCCGCGGGCGCATCATCTCACAGCTTCTGACGGAAACTCTTTCACTCGCAGGCTTGGGCGGGATCGCGGGACTAGCGATAGCCTTCTGGGCGGACAAAGCTCTGCTGAGGATTTATTTGCCGGCAGATTCCACGGACTTGAATATTTCGACGCTGCCCGATTTTCGCATCCTCGTTTTCACGCTGGGGGTGACCGTCCTGACGGGGATCGTATTTGGGCTGGTGCCTGCATTCCAAACGACGCGGCCGGATGTCGGGCGCGTGCTGAAGGACGAAGCAGGGGCGGTGGTGGGCGGCGGCCACGCGGGATTACGGAAAACGCTGGTGGTGGCCCAGGTGGCGCTGTCGCTGTTGCTGCTCATCGGCGCGGGCCTTTTTCTGCGCAGTTTGAAGAACCTCAGCAATCTTGGCCCGGGATTTCCCGCGGAGCGGCTGGTGGGTTTCAACATCGATCCTTCGCTTGGCGGCTACATCCCTGAACGGTCGAAAATTTATTACCAACAGTTGACGAACGCGCTGAGCTCGGTTCCCGGAGTCGAATCGGTGGGTCTCGCGAGCATGCGCATTCTGGAGAACGACGAGTGGGACAGCAGCATGACCGTAGAAGGATACACGCCTGCGAAACCGGAAGACCGGGCCGAGCCTTATATGAATCAGATCAGCCCGGGCTACTTTGCGACGCTAGGCGTGCCCATTGTTGCAGGGCGGGACTTCCGGATGACCGACGATCACGAGATCAAAAAAGGCCCGGAGGATGATGACTGGACTCCCACGACGGTGATGATCAATGAGAAGTTTGCGAAGAAATTCTTTCCGGGGAGAAATCCCCTGGGTTTGCATCTTGGGTTCGGAAGCGATCCGGGAACGCGCATGGACATGGAAATCATCGGCATTGTGAAGGACATCAAGTACACCAATCTGCGGGACGAGGTTCCGGAGCAGGCCTACGTCCCGTACATGGGGAGCCATTTTCTGGGCAGTATGACGGTGTACATCCGGACCGCGGTTGATCCAAACCTGCTGATGCCGGCAGTGCGCCAGAAGGTGAGAGAGCTCGATGCCAACCTGCCGATTTACGGGCTGAGGACCACAGAAACGCAGATCAACAATTCGCTGGTTACGGAACGCATGATTGCCAGCCTCTCGACGGTGTTTGGTTTTCTGGCGACGATGCTTGCAGTGATCGGACTTTATGGCGTGATGTCTTACACCGTGGCGCAACGAACGCGGGAGATAGGGATTCGTATGGCGCTTGGGGCGGAGCAGGGGAAGGTGGTGTGGATGGTGATGCGCGAAGTGTTGCGGCTCATCGGCATTGGCGTCGTGGCGGGCATCCCCGCGGCGCTGGCGCTCACCCGAGTGGTCGAAAGTCAACTGTTCGGGTTGACGGGGCATGATCCGCGGACGCTCGGGATTTCTACCGTTGCGCTGACGGTGGTGGCATGTGCGGCGGGATATATACCGGCGCTGCGCGCAAGTAGGCTCGATCCGATGAAGGCATTGCGATATGAATGACCCGGCGAGAATATGGAAAAACGCACGAGGGAAAAAGAAAAGGGCGCAGCACCCCTTCGACTGGCTCAGGGTAAAGCTTCGCCCCTCCAAGTGCGCTCAAGTGCGTTGCGGACCAAAGGAAAGCGTTGCGCTTGCTCGAGGCAAGCCGCTGCACTCCCTATAGGTAGTCGTTAGTCGCCGGCGGTGGGAGACTTGGTCGGGTCGATTTCGATGCGGCCCTTGAAATAGGCGCCGTCCTCGATGCTGATGCGCGCGGAAGAAATGTCGCCGGTGATGGAGCCGTCCTTCCTGATGTCGACGCGACCACGGGCGTGGACATTGCCCATGATTTTGCCGAAGGCAACCACGTCCCCGGCGTGAATCTCGGAAGTGAGCTGAGCGGCAGGGCCGACCGTGAGTTCGTGACCTTTGATCCGGATGGGGCCTTCGACAATGCCATCAATTTGCAAGTCTTCGCTACCGGTGACCTCTCCCCTGATCTGAATGCTGGCCCCAAGGCGCGCACCGCCGCGAGCCGGGGCGCTGCTGGGTTTTCCTGTCGAAGGCTGATTAAACCCAACAACTGGAGTCGACGCCGCCGCCGAAGGCGAAACCGCGGGTGGTTCCGCCACTGCTTGTTGCTTAGACCACATTGAAGACCTCCCTTATCGGAATCCTGAAAATAAAATCTGCTCCGGGTAAGAGGGAGCAGTGTGGCACCCATGTTGTCCCGCGCTGCGAGATGGGGCAACAGAGAAACAAAGCGGAATTGCGCAGTTGGAAAACTGATCGGAGGGACAGGTGGGAGAAAAAGCGGGGAAAGGGAAGAAAAAGACAGGCGCGGCCGGAGCGCTAGCCGCCGCTATTTTCCGCTCATTGACGCTAAGGCCAAGGAGCGGTGTATGATGCGGCTCTTGAGGTCCCCCGCCGGTAAGTGGAGTTGGCCATGTATTTGCGCGCGTTGAAATACCTTCCTGCGACAGCGATCCTGCATGTGACCATCGGCGGGCTTGTTTACGCGCAAACAGCAGGTCCAACCGCAACTGGAGCTACCGAGCTAACCAACGCGATCAGGCTGAATACGTTCGAGAACGCAACCCTGGACGTATACCTTAAGGGCGCAGACGGCAAACCGGTAGAGGTCGCGGCGGTTGTCACCTTGCTGCAGTTGTCCAACGAAGCTTATCGGCAGGAAACGGCCAAGGCGGGCCACGTCCGGTTTCAAAGTATTAAGGCGACAGAGTACTTCGTCCAAGTGATAGCTCCGGGCTACCAGACCGCCGTGAAACAAGTCGAGGCGCGGAAGGATGAAACGAGGCAAGTGACGATTGAGCTTCGCGAGCTATCGGTCGAAGATGTCGCCGAAAACGCGGCGTACAGGGCGCTGGCTCCCAAGGCGCAAAAGGAAATTGGAAAAGCCCTGGAGCGGCTGCGCGCGCAAAAACTGGATGATGCGCGGAGCCATCTCGATGCCGCCAACCGGGCCGCGCCCAATCAGGCCGAGGTGCAATACCTTTATGGTGTTTACGCAAAGCAGGTGGGGGACGCGGAGCAAGCCAAGTCGTACTGGACGAAGGCCCTGGAACTCAGTCCGAAGCACCTTCCCGCCCTGTTGTCCTTGGCGGATGCTTTGCTTCGGGAAAACCACGAAGCGGAGGCTCTACCCTACGCGACGCGCGCGGTCGAGGTGGAACCGACCTCCTGGCGAGCGCACGTGATTCTGGCAAACGTGTACTTGCGCCAGGGCTCGGCGGATGCCGCCGTGAAAGAGGCAGAGCGAGCGATGGAACTGGGGCACGAGCAGGCCGCGATGGTGCAGCCAGTTTTGGCGGGAGCCTTGGCGAGAAAGGGCGAGAAGGAACGGGCAGTCGCTATTTTGCAAAACTACCTGAAAGAGCACCCCTTAGACGATCAGGCGAAGAAGTTGCAGGAAGGCTTCGAAAGGATTGCGACCTCGGACGGGCGGAGTGCGGCAAGCGCGCTGCCTGCCGAAGAATTGTCTCTATCCACCAGTGGGGCGGCCGCGCTGCCGCTTCCCTTGAGTTGGTTGCCGCCGGACGTCGACGAAAAGATGCCGCCGGTAGAGCCGGGCGTGACCTGCGCGCTTGAAGAAGTTTTAGAGAAGGCTGGGAAGCGGGCCCAGGTATTCGTCAAAAACGTGGAGCGCTTCACGGCGAGCGAATTCCTGAAACAGGAAACCATTGACAAATGGGGCATTGCCGGGGCTGCAGAAACCCGCAAGTTTAATTACGTAGCGGCGATCGAGGAGCCCCAGCCCGGTTTCCTTATCGTGGAAGAATATCGAGACAGCGGTGGCTCTCCGGCGGAATTCCCGGGCGGAGTCGAAACCAGCGGGCTGGCAGCTCTGGCACTCATTTTCCATCCTTATTACGCCGGAAACTTTGATATGACCTGCGAAGGATTGACCCGTTGGAACGGCACGCCTGCTTGGCAGGTCCATTTCCGGCAAAGGCGAGACAAGCCCAATACGGTCCGCTCGTACCGGCTGGGCTTGGAGGGCCCTTCTTATCCGGTCGCTTTGAAGGGGCGCGCCTGGATTCTCCGAGACAGTTTTGATATTGCACGGCTGGAAACCGACTTGATTGCCCCGGTGCCGCAAATCAAGCTGGTTGCTGATCACACCGCCATCGAATACGGCCCGGTGCGGTTTCATATTCCCGACGCGGAGATGTGGCTGCCGCAGAGCGCGGAAGTGTATTACGACTGGCGAGGCAAACGCATTCACCGGCGGCACAGCTTCAGTCATTACCTGCTTTTCGTTGTGGACGAGAAGCAACACATCGCCGAGCCGAAACCTCAGAACTGAAAATGGGCGCGTCCGACCGGCGGCCAGGCAAGAGCTAGCTACTCAGGCCAAGCCTTTCTTGTCCAGGCAGGCTTCCCAACGGGAAACAGGAGTCGAGGCTCACGGGGGTGCCGAGGAATCTCAAGGAATCTCCTATCGCGTGGCGCTAATGCAAAACAGCGGTGTATGATACGGGTGATTCGGAGGCCCCGCCAGCCGGTGGAGTTGGTCATGGTTTTTCGTTTAACCGCGTATCTTCTTTTTGCTGCGCTCTTTTTCTCTCATGCCGTTTTCGCGCAACGGCCGGCGCCGAATCCCGGCGGCGCGAACCGCGGGGGCGTCAGCGCGTCCCCTTTGGGGGGCGGCGATCCGACCATCGACCTGGACATTTACGTCAGGGGAGCGGACGGCGGTCCACTTGAAGAGACCGCTATGGTCACCCTGGTTGCTCCGACGGGGCAAATTTCCGGTCAAGGAACAACCCTGGGAGGAAACATAAAATTCAGCGGGATTGCCGCAACCGAGTACACCATACAAGTCGTCGCGGCCGGTTATGAGAATGCCGCGAAGGAACTCGACGGCTATGTCGCGCGGTACGCAAGAATCATGATTCAAATGAAGGCCGCGTCGAACGCGGACGCGGGAGCCGGTTTTTCGCGCATGCTTCTCGCGCCGAAAGCGCAGAAAGAGCTCGGCAAAGCCCTCGAGGCGCTGCGCGCCAACAAGCCTGAGGAGGCGCGGGGGCATCTGGAAGCGGCGTATCACAGGGCGCCGAATCATCCGGCAGTCAACTACCTCTATGGCGTGTATTTCCTTCAAATGAAAGACCAGGAAAAGGCGAAATCCTGCTGGACCAAGACGCTAGAATTCGATCCCAAGCATGTTTCCGCACTGCTTTCGTTGAGCGAAGCCCTGATTCGGGAGCAGAAATTGCAGGATGCGGAATCCTACGTGAAGCGCGCGGTGGCGGCGGATCCCAACTCCTGGCGCGGCCATGCGATCCTCGCGGATGTGCTCTTGAAGGAGAACCTCGCGGAAGAGGCCGTCAAGGAAGCCGATCGCGCGATAGAACTGGGACACGGACAAGCCACGGCCGTCGAGCCGCTGTTGGTGCGCGCCTTGCTGGGAGGAGGAAACAAGGAACGCGGTCGGAAAGTTTTGCAAGAATACGTCCGGGAGCATCCTGGCGACGCTGCGGCGCGCAAGCAGCTGGATAGTTTCGAGTCTCCTGCGGTGCTAGTGTCATCGAGCAAGGAGGCGGCTCCCGCGGCGGCGAAGCCGTCGCCAGCGACAGAGACGGCCCTTGCGCTGCCGCTGCCGTCGAATTGGCTTCCGCCCGATATCGACGAAAAGGTGCCTACCGTTGAGGCGGCGACTTCCTGCGCGCTCGATGAAGTGGTCGAGAGGGCGGGAAAGCGAGTCGAGGAGTTTGTCAAGAATGTGGATCGCTTCACGGCGAGTGAATCGCTGACGCATGAATCGATCAATAAATGGGGACTTGCCGAATCTCCGGAAACGCGAAAGTTCAACTATGTGGCCAGCATTGAGCAATACCGGCCGGGATTCTTCAGTGTGACGGAATATCGGAGCGGAACCCACGGGCTTTCCGATCCCCCGGACGGTGTGGAGACGACCGGAATGGCGGCTCTGGCGCTGATCTTTCATCCAAATAATGCCGCTAACTTTGCCATGAGTTGCGAGGGTCTGGGCCGCTGGAATGGACATCCGACATGGCAGGTCCATTTTCGTCAGAGGGCGGACAAGCCAAACACCATCCGGGCTTACAAATTTGGTCAGAATGGTCCTGCCTACCCCGTGGCCCTGAGGGGGCGAGCCTGGATCGCCGCGGACAGCTACCAAATCGTTCGCATGGAGACGGATTTAGTCGCACCACTGCCGGAAATCCGCCTTTTGAGCGATCACACGATTGTTGACTATGGACCGGTGCACTTCCGGAAGGGCAATGTGGACATGTGGCTGCCGCAGAGCGCCGAATTGTACTGCGATTGGAAGGGACGGCGGATGCACCGGCGTTTGAGCTTCAGCCATTATTTGCTCTTTTCCGTGGATGAGAAACAGAAGATCTCCGAGCCGAAAGCGGAGACCGAAGGCCTCGAGGAGAATTAGGTCCGGCAGGGAAGCTCGATCCTGTCATTCGTCCGTTCCGGTGGGTGCATTCCGTAGAAACCAGTTTTTCCACAGTGGATGTGCCGGCTTTGCCGAGACGTCGTCGCGGTTCAGGCGAGGCCGAGGACCCGGTTGAGGAAGCCGACCAGGTATTTCCACGCCAGGTAGTAAACGATCAGAGCCACCGGCGCGAGAATCGGAAAGGCGCGCGTGGCGAAGCCGGGAATCGAAAAGTTCAGGGCAGCCGAGGCGACCAGGCCCAGCGGCGCGAGCAGAATCGGCAGGAGCGCGCCGTGCAGTCCGAGTGACAGCGGAACGTGGCGGCGCCAGGCGACGAAGAGGACGTTCCAGAGGCCCCAGGCGTTGGGCACTACGGCCATGGGAAAAACAATGAAGCGCTCCACGGGGACAGGAAAATGGTAGATAAGGCGAAACACGGCGTAAGCGGTCATGGCCACGAGGAGTAAAGGAGTCGGAACGGCGATACCCGCCATATAGGCTCGAAGATAAGCATGCTTGTTCATCGAAGCCTCCCGCTCACAATTGATAGAGCAAAGCCGGAACCGCACTAGGGAAAAGCAAGAGCGCAGCGGCGACGGCCGCGGCGAGAGCCCAGTCGAACCAGGGGACGCGAAGGGGCTGGGCGTCGAGGCGGCGGAGCATCCCGGGCCAGAGGTCACGCGGAAGCTCGGCTTCCTCGAAGGGAGGAAACTCGCGCTTGAGAAGCGCCCGAAGTTCCTTTTCGTTCGGATCCGGCATTTCCTCAGTCATTTTGCGTTGACCTCCACGCCCAGAGAATTGAGTTTTCTGCGCAGCATGCGAACGGCGCGAAAAACGCGTACTTTAACAAGCGCGGGCGAAATGCCGACAGCGTCGGCGATTTCCTGGTAGGGCTCGTCTTCGATGAGCGCGAGAGTGGCGACGAGGCGGTATTTCGAGGGGAGCTCGAGAAACGCTCGCCGGAGGCGGCCACGCAGTTCGCCTTGGGCGGCAGGATCGCCCCGGGGAGCGGCGGGGAAATCCTCGGGAAGCTCGGTTTCCTTCCGCGCGTGGCGGAGATGATCCAGGGCCGCGTTGGTGGCAATGCGGCGGGCCCAGGCGCGAAAATTCCCCGCGGCGGGGTCGAACCGCCCGCGTGCCCGATAAACGCGCCAAAACGTCTCCACGGTCAAATCCTCGGCGGCGCAGCTGTCGCGAACGATGCGCACGGTCCAGGCGTAGACCTCCTTCTGGTGCTGGCGAAAGAGAGCCTCAAAGGCTTCGAGGTCGCCCGCCGCGAATCGTTCGAGCAGCTCCATCGACCACACTCTATCCGTACTTACTGCCAAGGAGGGTGTGAGGTTACAGCGAGTTTCGAATGGAGCGAGTATACAGGCGAATCGGTCCAAAAAAATGGAGCGACAGGAGACGGTCTGCACTGGTCCCGATCCTTCAGGACGGGCAGTATCCTCAAAAAAGGGGGCGAATGTGCTCTAGCGGGAGTCTGGCACACGCCCCTCAAATAGGATTAAGCCAGCGCCGAACATTTTTCGCTCGACGCTGGCCTACTTGCTGCTTCGAACGGCGCCGTTAAAGCGCGGAAATCGCTTATTCCAGTGCGAAAGCAAGTTCTTGTTCGAGTGCGCGGAACCGGGATCCAGAACCGAGCCGCATTGAGTCCCTCAGCGATAGGGGCGCTTTTAGGTGCATCACGAAAGTACGACGAACATAACAATTAGAAGCCTTGCGGTATCCGCTTGACAAAGGCTATGACCTCTATGGGCGAACAAGATCAAGACCGACGTCCACCCACTGGATTGGAGGAACTTCCTGGGAAGTAACCTCGACGGCGTTGGCGACAGCCGGGTTGACTGGACTTACCGCGAAGGTCCAGGAGGCGCAGGATACACGGAAAGCGGTGCCAGGAATCACATCTGTAAGCAGCCGCTTGGGCTTCCGCAAATGCGTGTCGTTATCGTCGATTGACTGAGCGGCTGTCTTTAGTCTGTCCCTGTAACCTATCGCCCGCCTTCCGCCCCGGCAAATCTCCCGGAACATTTCGCCTTCCCCCGACGTTATGTACTTCATGCCGGCCGGGTCGTGACCGGCGTGTGCCCGGACCCTCGAAAGGTGCTAACCGGCGGGGCCGCAGGCAGTCCAATCGAGGTGGGGGCCATGAACCAACTGGGCAAGGATATGCGCTTCGGGCTGCGAATGATCCGCAAAAGCCCCGGATTCGCCGCAGCGGCGATTTTGACCCTGGCGCTGGGCATCGGCGGCACCACGGCCATTTTCAGTTTTGTCGATGCCGTTCTCCTCAAGCCCTTGCCATTTCCCGGAGCGGACCAGATTCTCAATGTCTGGGAAAAGCCTCCCGGCGGCGAACGCAACGGCATCTCCACGCTCAATTTTCTCGATTGGAAGAATCAGAATACTGTCTTCACCGGCATGGCCGCCCAGTCCTGGGGCAGCGTTACGCTCACTGACGCCGATGTGCCCGTGGAACTCAGAAATGGCCGTGTCTCCGCGCCCTACTTTGAAATTTTTGGCGTCAAGCCCATGCTTGGCCGAACCTTCGCCGCAGACGAAGATCAGCTCGGAAAGAATCAAGTTGTGATTCTAAGCCACCGCGTCTGGCAGAACCGCTTTGGCGAAGATTCCAACATTATTGGCCGCAGCATCCGCCTGAATGGTGAGCGCCATACGGTCATCGGCGTGATGCCTCCGGGAATGTACGATCGCGAACGGCAAGATGTCTGGACGCCCCTCGCGTTCAAGCCCTCACAGATGACCCGCGACTATCACTGGATGATTTCCTGGGCCCGCCTGAAACCCGGTGTCACGTTGCAGCAAGCTCGCGAACAGATGAAAGGCATCGCGGCGCGGATTGAGCAGGCCTATCCCAAATCCAACAAGGGATGGAGCGTCACGGTTGACCGCTACGAAGATCGCATGGTCGGTCAAGATCTTCGCCAGTCTCTCCTCGTGCTTCTCGCCGCCGTTGGTGCCGTCCTCCTCATTGGTTGCGTTAATCTTGCCAATCTGCTCCTCGTGCGTGGCGCTGGCCGCGAGCGCGAAGTCGCCGTGCGCTCCGCGTTGGGCGCCGGGCGTGCTCGCCTTGTCAGGCAGTTCCTCACCGAGAGTGTCTTGCTCGCCGGAATCGGTGGTGCCGTAGGGGTAGCCCTCGGTTGGGCATTAATGCTCGGTCTGAAGGCGTGGATACCGCCGCTGCTTCTGCCTGCCGAAGCCGACGTCTCTCTGAACAGCCAGGTGCTGCTGTTCGCCGTCGCAATCGTTGTCACCGCGGGAATTTTGTTCGGCATCGCTCCGGCACTGCAAAGCATGAAGGCCGATCTGGTTGGCTCACTCAAAGAAGGTGGAAGAGGCGGCACCACCGGCATCAACCGCACCTACGTCAGAAATGGCTTAGCCGTTGCGGAAATTGCGCTGGCCTTTATTTTGTTGTCGGGCGCCGCGTTGCTCATCCGCAGCTTTTACCGATTGCAGCAGGTCGATCCCGGATTCGACGCCGCCAACGTCATCACCATGCAGTTTCCCATGACCTCGCAGCAGTATCCCGACGGCCCGCACATCATCAACTATTTGGGTCAAGTCCTCGAGAAACTGCAATCACTGCCCGGAGTGCGCCAGGCCGCCACCACCGGCGCGCTTCCCCTGCAAGGCTGGCCCGACGGTATGCCGTTTCTCATCGAGGGCCAACCCTTTGTCGAGGTTGCCAAACGTCCCGCCGCCGGTTTCAAGCCCGTCAGTCCGTCGTATCTTGCCGCTATCGGAATGCGCTTAAAGAAGGGACGCTGGCTGGCGGAAACCGATACCGCAGGAACGGCCCCCGTCACTGTCGTCAACGAGGCCATGGTCAAAAAATATTTTAACGGTGAAGAGCCCATCGGCAAGCGCATCCGCATTGAGGAGATCGTTCCCGGCCAGCCAGCTCTCGGGCCAGAGATCGCCTGGGAAGTTGTAGGAGTGGTTGAGGGCGAGCGTGCCTGCGGCCTCGGCGACACCTGCGCGGGCCTGTACGTCTCCTACAAACAAAGCCCCAGTCCGGAGCAAGCCTTGGTAGTCCGCGGCGCAATGGATCCCAACCACCTCATTAAATCAATTCAAGCCGCAATCTGGGATTTGAACAAATTGCAAGCCCTGCCCGAGATCAAGCTCCTCGAGCAAATCAAGTCGGAGTCCCTCGGCGAAAACCGCATGCGCACCGTTCTGTTGGGGACGTTTGCCGGCCTGGCTCTCCTGCTTTCCGCCGTTGGCGTGTATGGCGTAATTTCCTATTCCGTCACCCATCGCACCCACGAAATCGGCATTCGCGCCGCCCTCGGCGCAAGCACCTGGGAGCAGTTGATGCTCGTGCTCAAGACCGGCATGGCGGTAACCGGAGCCGGCCTCGTAATCGGTGTTCTGGGCGCTCTGGCCCTCACGCGAATCTTATCCAGCCTTTTGTTTGGCGTCAGCCCACGAGACCCTTGGACCCTTCTATTCGTCAGTACCGTGTTGGCGGTGGTGGCTGTAGCGGCATGCTACATTCCTGCCCGCAGAGCGACGCAGGTGGATCCCCTGGTGGCGCTCCGGCATGAGTGAGCAGGGAAGCGGTGCGCAATCGAATCTCTAAATTTCAAAAAGTGAGGAGCAATTCATGGCGAAGGGATATTGGATAGCATTCTACCGGTCAGTCTGGAATCCCGCAGTGTTGGTGGAATATGCCAAGGTCGCGGCCCCTGTGATTCAAGCCGGCGGCGGAACCGTGCTTGCCCGCGGCACTCCGGCACGCGCCTACGAAGCCGGATTGAAGCAGAGAACCGTGATGATCGAGTTCGACACCGTCGAAAAGGCCATCGAGACCTACGAGAGCGCCGCCTACCAGGCCGCCGTCAAACTCCTGGGCCGCGCCGTCGAGCGCGAGGTCCGCATCGTCGAGGGCGTCGCCTGACGACGAACGCAGACGAGACCCTTGAAGGTTCTCCCTGGAGTTCATTCGGACTGCAACCCTGCGAGCGCCTGAAAAAGCTTCGTCACGTCACTTGCATCGTTGTAAGGAGCAAGGGAAATTCGGATCCGTTCGCCGCGGGCCGAACATATAATCCTTTGGTCGCGGAGTTTCTCCACGGTTTCCCGTGCGCGTTTTCGGCCGTGTCCGAGCGAAATGATGTGAGGAGATGCGGCCACACCATGGACGTCATGAAACGGTTCCCAGCCATATTCGCGAGCGCCATCAACCAGCATCGCGGCCAATTGACGTGCGTGCGCTTCGATGCGGTACTCCCCCAGGGATAACAGCTGTTCGATAGAAACAGTGAGACCCGCAAAGGAGACATAGGACATGGTGGACTGCGTGAAGCGCCGAGCATCGGACGCGAAGGAAACTGATTTAGCGTCGAGGTCAAAAGGATCAGGGGCGCCCATCCAGCCCGGCAAAATCGGAAGCTGTTTAAGTAAGGACTCAGACACGACTGCCAAAGCGACGCCCCCATGTCCGCCCAACCACTTATAACCACTGGTAACTACCGCATCAGCTTCGAGCGTCGAGGTATCCACCAGCATTGCACCGGCCGCTTGGGTCGCGTCCACGATCAGGAATGAGCCCACCTTCTGAGCACTTCTGGCCACGCGACTAACGTCCACGAGGGTGCCTGTAGCGTACTGCACACTGCTAACGGCTATGACACCCGTGGTTTCGTCTATGGCGTTAATGATCGCGTCTGTCAGATCACGATCAGGAAGGTCATCGACAAAACGAACACGGATTTTTTCAAAATAGAACTGGTGAATCCACGGGCGAGTGACTGCGGGAAAGTCGGAGGAAACTGCAAGAATTGTGGCATTGGGTTTGAGACGAAATAGCAAAGGAAATTGTCCCAGCAGTTCGCTCGCACCCGCAAGAATGGCGATGCGTGATGGATCGTTATGAAACAATCTGCCGGCAACTCCCCTGAGGGCATGCCCGTAGTTGATCTCATCGCTGTCCGACATATAGAGATTGCCGTGCCTCGCCACATTCTCAAGGAAGCTGTGCATCGCAGCGACTGCTGGCTGGCCAATCAGTCCCAACGATGCTTGATTCAGATACACACTGTCGCGGAGGCATGGATATTGAGAACGATCCAATAGAGATGAAGTCATTGTCGAATGTAGCTTCCTCCAAATAGCCAGCAAATCCCAATGTGGATCGCCGACTGCCCGCCAATATACTGGACAACCTGCATGGTATGACACAGGTAGAGCGGATGTTCGATATGGCCTCAGTTGTTCTCTTTGCTGTAACCATGGTAGAGAGGATGTTCGATACGGCCTAAGTGGTTCTCTTTCCTGTCGGTGGTAGGTTGACACTGTGGAGATGTGCTGGCCGGGCCTCCATCGGTTCAAGACGCTTCCTCGTCCCGGAGACGGGTTGTCTCTTCTCGGTAGTGGTAAGGGCTTGGGCAGCCCCTATCGTGCCGGAGGCGGCTCACTCGTCCTGCTCGCGCCCCTTTCTACCAGCAGCCTATCTTGACGCGCAGACCGGGGGTCTCCGGTCTGATTGTTATGCGCTTTGCTGGACGGGTGCTGATCGCGGTACTCACCGTGGCTCTCGCGAGCTATGCGCTCGATGGCGTAGGGATGACTACGCCCGAGCAGGCGATGCAGTGCTGCAATTCAATGCGTTGCCCCTCGCATGGTCATCACGGTCAGGATTGTTGCAAGAGCATGCCATCCGTTCATGCTGCCCTCGGCCAGCCATCATCTATGCCGAGCGTGTCGTTCTCACTCATCGCGCTCGGAATGCACTTGAGCAAAGCCTTTCCCCAATTCATTGCGGGTAACAGTTCAGCTCCCTCGGTTACGGGGCGATTGTTTAAGGCTTGCGGTAGTACCTGGAGTGACGCAAACTCTGTTGCACATTTCGATGCTGCTTCCCGATGTTTCTCTCGAGCTGTTCTTTCTCCACCGCGGTGCGAAACATCTGGTAATGATGTATGAGGCGCTGCACGTAGTCGGGTGACTGTAACAAGATCCGAAAACGCTCGAGCAGCACCTGCGAGTACTGGGTTTGCGGGTTCAGCGGATCCAGCACGGGACCCTTCATCGCCCGCGCCTCCCGATCGCTGGAGCAACGCCCCCATTGTCGATAGAACTCCACATTCTCCCAGCCATAGTTGAGAGTGGCCCAAATCTTGTCCTCGGTATCCTCGCGGAGCACGTCAATCATCACCCGCCGGCAGTCACAACCCGGTTCGTCGCAATAGAGTTCAAGGAAACCATAGTCGCCATCCGGCAATTCTTTTCTCCCGGTGACCCGTAGGGCGCGGGTTTCTCGTGCCCCGAGTTCGGGAAATCGCGTGACAAAAGGCGTCATGGGCATGAATCTTGCTTCCGCTTCATCAACCCCACTCACAGCACCATCCGCACGGGTGGGCGGTGAAAGGCCGGTGGTAGGTGATGGAAATTGTATCGGAAATCCTAGTGGTTCAGGGGTCAGATCCGCCGTGGGAGCAGAGAGGGTGCAGCAATCCGGCGACGAGGGCATTGTACCGCTTCCCTGAGATAGCCCAGCGCGTGACGCTGCTGCCGCTTGCAGGTATGGGTGACCGTGAGTAAGCGGGCCGTGGCGATTTCTCCACTGCGACGGCGATTGCCGAAACAGATCTTGCGCCATTGCAGCGCCGTCCGCAGCGCCCGTTCCGCCCCATTGTTGGTAGGCTCTACGCCTTTCACTTCGAGAAAGGTAAACCATCGCTCGCAGTGAACATAGAGCGCGGTGGCCAGATTCCGCACTTCTTTGTTGGCGTGGTCCAAGTGCGTCTCGGCCAAGGCGAACAGCTTCTTCTGCAAGGGCATCGATTTCCGAAGGAGCTGACGCCGATTGATCGGTTGCGGATTCCCCCGCCGATCCCGCAGGTCGCCGCGAAACCGATACCAAAGACGAAACAGCCGGGCCACCACGGCCAACGCGTCCCGGCCAAATGGCTGCGCCGAACGACTCCGCGCATCCTCGGCAATCCCCAGAATATCCCGCTTCCGATGCGCCCAACACAGCTGCATGCGGCCGGAATGGTAGCTGCAATACACCGGCAACCGGTCACCACAGAGAATGCCGCGGAAAACCGTTCCCCGCAGCGCCACCAGCACTGCGGCACTCCGCGTGGAGGCCACCGCATAGAAAACGAACTGCTTGGCCACGAATGTCCAGATCCAGCGCTTGTCGCCGTTGCTGCGCCAACCCGTCTCGTCCACGTTCCGCACTGCTTCGCGCGGCAACTGCTCCTGCCATTGCTGACAGGGCTGCGCGACCGCCTGGCTGACTTCCTCCCAAGCTTTCTGAGTGCTCCCCAAACTGATTTCCAGGCCCAGCACATCGGCCAGCATCGCTTCCACCAGCCGTCGCGGCACCCGACAAACCACCGTCCAGTAGGCGATCAGCGCCGTCAAGTGCGGTCCAAAGTTCCCCCGGACTTCCTCCGGCAGCGGCTCCTGGGTGGTCTTTTGGCAATGCTCGCAGACCACCTGGGGACACTGATACTCGGTAGTGTGCGGGTTAATCTCCGGAATCTCCGTCACCTGATGCCGTCGTGGCTCCCCCTCCGTTGTCACTCGGTCGGCCTTTTGCGGCAGCTTTCGCCCGCAGTGCTGGCAGCGTTCCGGCAGCAGCACTTTTAGGACGTTCACCTCGGCCGTGGGAATCAGGGGGCGATGATGCCCTGGGTGTCCGGGCTGGCCGCCGGGTTTCCGTTGGCTCTTGTGCTTGCGGCCGCGCGGTCTTTGCTCTCCGGCCAAACCATCGGAGGAAGGGGGCTTGGAAGAGTTTGTGGAGTTCCTCTTGCGCAGGGCGAGCTGTCGTTCTAGATCGGTGATCTGCTTTTCTTGCTCGGCGATCTTCTTCTGGGCGTCGGCTAGTTCTTTCTCCTTCTCCTGGACCTGCTTCTCCAGTTCGGCAATACGTTCGCTGCGTTTCTTGAACTTCTCCTGGAGTCGTTCCAACTCACGCCGCAAAAAATTTAGCGAGGATCGGGGAAGGCTCGAGCCGCGGAGTTTCGCAGCAACTCGTCGAGCGGTGCTCGCAATCATCCAGCGTAAGCTAACTCATTCTCCGGAATTTGTCCAGCCCAGAGATCTGAACTGTTACGAGTGCACACAGTCAGGAAGGAGAAAAGCGATGTCTCTCTTACGCATTTTGAGGAACTTGGCGGTGTTGGTGATACTCACAGTAGCGATTCTTAGCTTAAACCCTCGCACGGTGGTGGCCGCTGTTTGTCGGCCTCTGGGGAGTGGCTGTACATCCAATACTCAATGCTGCTGGAATTGGTGTCGCGGTCGGTGCTGTTTGCCTCTACATGGCATGGTATGTGCGAGTTCGGCGCAGTGCTGCAGTGGCGTTTGTTTTATACGCCCGGGCCAGACATGGGGCGGGTGCCTGTAGGTCCTGTGGTTGGAAGTGAGAGGCCCGCGTTTCCTGGATGCGGCAGCGCCGTGCTTCCTCGTTTCCTGGGCGCAACCGCCAATGGGCAGCATCTGCTCTGGCCACTCGTTCTGCGTGGCTTCGAGCACCATGCTGGGAGGAGCGGACGACTTACTTCCCCCCATTCAGCAGCCGCGATTTGTGCAGTCAGTACCAGAGACGGCCATTCGCAAACGCGACGAATCTCTGGTCAGTCGTCTTCAGCCGTCTCGAAAAGGGGAAATCGCATATACTCGGCGGGTAGGTAACGGCCATGTATGTGAAGATTTCGTGTTTCCTGTTGGCATGCCTGACCTTCAAGCCGTGTTGCCCTCGAACCCCAACGGTCCTGAGCAAAGATACCGGCGACGACCAAACTTGCACCGTTTCCGGGATTGTGATTCGGAGCCAGGACAGCGCATCGTTAAAAAATGCGACGGTGCAACTCGCAAACGATTCAGATCAGGAACATCATATTGCGACGAAAACGGCTCCGAACCTGCAAAGGTGCAAGCAGACCTATGCCTTTAGCTATCCGCGGGTTTTGAGCCATTCCGTGTATTCCGTGTAGAGCCTCGTGGAGCCGGGGGAACCGCAAAAGGCGCGGGAACCAGGTTTATTCATCATGCCCTGGTATTGATAGACGAGGATCTTATCCACCCATTGCGATACGGCTTCCATCTGGCGGAGAACACGCTCAAAGGGCGCAGGAAGTAAAGCACTCTTGTAGACTACGTTTTCAAACTCGAATATTTCGAGGTCCGCCCAGATTGCCCCCCTCCGAGCACGGTCATGAGCTTTTCTCAGCCCCGCATAGAAAGCCGAGGTTTCCTCCACCCTCGATTTACGGACGCCAACCTCATCCTGATATGCAATGATGTCAACATCTAAGGATTCAAGTTGGCGGACGTACAAGTCGTCGGGCACGGCCACACGCGTCCCGTACGGCGCGATCATAATGCGCGCTCGCGGCGTCAGCTGACGCGCGAGTCGAGAACATGTGTTGACATAGTCGATGAATTCGTTTGAAAAGTGCCGATCAATAAAGGCCTCATTTGGCCAGTACCATCCGTAGAAGCTTTTATGGTGCCCGTAGACTCGAGTGATCTCGTCGATCGCCTGTAGCCGTTTGTTTGCCGCCACCGGATCCGCCACAATGCCCGGGCTATCCCACTGACCGTAGAAGCCTCCGCCGATAAAAAACTTGATGCCGTATTTGTCTGCTGCTGAAAGAACAGCTTCCATCGGGTCGTCACATGCCAATCTCCATGCTGGAAAAATCTTCGTATGGTAAAAGGAGCGATAATAAAGAGCGGTGGCCATCAGAACCAGATACTCCATTCCCGTCTCGGCGATTTCTTTGATTTTGAGGTCCCACTGATCGCTCGAGAAGTTAGCTAGCGCTGGATTCCAATCCACCCCCTCGACCGTGGCATGATGCTGAAACTCGAACCAACTTCCTGAGATCGGTTTGACCGGTGATGATGTGGGTGGCGGACTCCCGCTTCCAAGTAGAGTTCCAACCATCGTACCTCCGACCCCCAACGCGTGAAGGAAATCGCGCCGATTTAACGTAGTCATATTCCTTCCCCCTGTTTCAACAGCGCTGCTTGACCACTCGGCCCGAGCAGAAGTTCGCTCACGGATGACTAAAGATTTCCGCTCGGACCGAGTTCTTGCCTTCTTCGACTACGTAGAACCGGTCCGCCTGCAGGTCGCGAAATTGCTGCTTCAGACCGCTCGGCCAGCTGACCTCGACAGCGTCGACTCGAGTGCTGCCGCCTAAGCCGAAATGGGCGCGGAGATCGCTCTGCGAGAGATAGCTCCCTCCGCCGACGATTTCGCGAATCTGCACGGTGCGGCCGCCTTGAATCCGCAGTCGCGCGCCCATTGCATCAGGATTGCTCCGCGTGCCGATGAGCTTGAAGCTGACAAAGTGATTGCTTCCGCCGCTGCTGTTTTTCAGAAGCAACGGAGGGTCATCATTATTTCCGACCACAATATCGACATGCCCGTCGTTGAAAAAGTCCGCGAAGGCGGCACCGCGGCCCAGATGCCTGACGGAAAACGCGTTGCCGGACGCGGCCGCTGCCGCAGTAACATTAGAAAATCTGCCCTTGCCGTCGTTGTGCAGGAGCAGATTGATCTGCTTGTAGTGGGAGCCCGGGTTGGTCTTCTCGACACCGGGGTAGACGTGCCCATTGGCGATAAAAAGGTCGAGCCAGCCATCGTTGTCGTAGTCGAAAAACCCTCCCCCGAAACTCAAGAACGGCCGGGTAACATCCGTCAGTCCGCTCGCGTGGCTAACCTCGTTGAAAAATCCGCTTCCTTCGTTGTGCCAGAGATGGTCCCCGGCCTCTTGAAAATCAGAAATGTACAAATCAAGCAATCCATCGTTATCGTAGTCGCCGAATGAGAGGCACATGGCGGCCATTTCCGTGCCTTCTTCGGTGAGGGCCATTCCGCTTGTTAGCCCGACTTCTTTGAAGGTGCTGTCGTGTTCGTTGTGATAGAGATAGGCCCGCATCGAGTCATTGGCAACGAACAGGTCCGGCCAGCCGTCATTGTCGTAGTCGACCGCCGCCACCGATAGATTCTTGCCATCGGGCTGGAAGATGCCAGCAGCCTTGGTTACATTGGTGAAAGTGCCATCGCGGTTATTGTGATACAAGACCGCCGGGCTGCCCGGGTAAGCGGTCGGAGGGCAACTTGACTCCTCGCCCGAGGTCATGCAGGTTTGCTTGGAATTGGGACCAAATGTGACGTAGCCACCGGCGTAAAGGTCGAGCCACCCATCGCGGTCGTAATCGAAAAACACGGCGCCGGTATGAAACAGCGTTCCGAAATCTGTACCGTCTACATGCGCCTTGTCGGTAACGTCCGTAAACGTGCCGTTCCCATTGTTGTGATAGAGAAGATTCTTACCGTACTGCGTCACATAAAGATCAAGGCGCCCGTCATTATCGTAATCGCCCCATACGCAGCCGAGACCAAACCCGGTTCCGGGGACTCCCGCGGCGTCAGCTACGTCCGTAAATGTTCCTTCACCATTGTTGCGATAAAGGGCGTTCCGTGCGGGAATGCCTCGGCCGTGGAGGTCTCCTCCGCCGATGAAATAGATATCGGGCCAGCCGTCGCTGTTGTAGTCAGCGACGCACACGCCGGGTCCGGCCTCTTCCAGGATGGTTGCCACTCCTTGGTTGCCTTTCAAATGCGAGAACTGGATATGCGCTTCCTGAGTTATATTCTTGAAGCGGGGGACAAGGTCTTGCGCGACCGGCTCACTTGCATTTACGGCGGCCAAAAGAGCGACAGAAAGGCAGCACGCCAGAACTGAGGGCATATCCTCTCGGACGAACTGCCTCATCCTTCGCCTCCCTCAGCCGAAGGTACCCAGCATTGGAGCTTTGCCAACGCCACGGGTCACTTCTCTCGAGCTCCAAGTGGATCGGAGGCTATCTCCAAGGCGCGCACAAACCGCCTCTCCTCCTTGGCCGCACTGAACAACTCCAGTTCCTTTTTGGCCTCGGCGTCCCGGTGAAGACGCTGCAAGGTTATCGCCAAAGCGTAATGCGCAGCGGGATCCTGAGGATCCTCAGTTACGGCGCGTCGCAGAAATACCGCGGCCTCGTCAAACTTGCCCTGGGCTTTGTAGAGTTTTCCCAGGCCGCGATTTATGGCGGAGTCGTTTCCATGCGATGACCGCAGCTCATTCAGCGTCTTCTCAGCTTCCGCGTAGCGCCCTTCATGGACAAGAAATTCCGCGTATTCGACGGCCGTGCCAACCCCGGCTCCCAGCTGAAGGGCCTTCTGGAACGACTTCTCTGTCTTCTCACCCTGCCCCTGATGTGCGTGTAGACTACCGAGCAACGCCCAGACGTCCGCCCGGGCGGGATCTTGCTCAAGGGATTTCATCGCTGCGGCTATCGCCTGCTCATAACTGCCCAGGTGCTCGTAGAATATCGCCTGGCCATAAAGCAGCAGACCCGAATTGGGGACTGCTTCCAAGCCGACGGCCAGTGTCTCTCTTGCTTCGTCGTCCCGGCTGCCCTGCAGAAAGGCAAGCGCGAGTCGAAAATAAGTGTCCGGAACATTTGGCGCGAGCCGCACCGCAGATTGGAACGTGCTCACTGCGGCGGGCAGGTCGCTTGAGAGCGCCTGGGACGAGCCGAGCAACAGACAGGACGTCACTTCGGAGCAGGCGGATGCGCCGTTGAGGACCTTCCCCGCTTCCGCGTACCTGCCCAGCTTGAACAGCGCCGTTCCTTCCCCGAGCGCGAGAGTCTCGGAAGGCGCTGCAGGCTCTGGCGCTTTTCGAGCAAGTTGGAACGCCTCGACCGCTTCATTGAAGCGCTTCAGGCGGAGAGCGATCAAAGCCAAGTTGTAGGCCGCTCGCCCATTGTCGCGGTTGATTTTTAGGACTCTTCGAAGCAGCGGAACCGCATCTTCGAGCAGGCCCCGGCTGGCCAGACTCAGGGCCAGATTGTTCAGCGCAGGCTCGTATTGGGGATCAATCGCCAACGCCTTCTCGTACCATTGCGCAGCTTGCTGGTGACGAGAGTCAGAGTCCAGAGCGGCTCCGATGCTAGTAGCTAGCACTGCGTCTCGCGGGAATGAGGCTCCAAGAGCTTCCAGTTCTCGAACGCCAAGTTCGGACTCACCACCGCGGATGTGGTCGAAGGCGATTTTGTAAGAGGAGCTCCACGGAGGCTGGGTCTGCGCCCGTATCCCGGCCGCCATTAATCCAATAGCGGTGATGATGCGAAGCCCAGACCAGCGTCCGCGCAAGAAACCCCCTAGAAGGTGAAAGCAAGTGAAAGTTGCATAATCCGGGGTGACAGCGGGTTATGCAAAACGCCAAAGTCAGGGTTGGGTGAGGTCGGTTTCCCCAACGTGGTATCCACGGAGCTATAAGAAACGTGATTGAATATGTTGAACGCTTGTGCCTTGAATTCCAGGCCCCTGGATTCGCGTATTGCGAATCGCTTGCCCAGGCCAAAGTCGAAGTTGACGAATCCCGGCCCACGCACAGCTCCATTCGACTCGTTCCCGAAGGTTCCAGGTGTCGGGTACACGAAGGCACTGGTGTTGAACCATTGCGTGCGGGTTTTCGGACCGCTGGCGCTTGCAATCTGGTTAGCCCGCTCCGGGCCGCAGCAAGGCACACCTTCATTATCGGTCGCCAAGGTTACGGTAGCCGGGAAGCCTTTTTGCATCTCCGTGATTCCAGACACCTGCCATCCTCCTAGCGCCGTTTTCATTGCGCCGGGACTTCCGCGGAACGCCGGGATATCCCACACATAATTAAACGTGAGAACTTGAGGAATATCGAAGCTGGCCAGGCCCTTGTCGGCGCGAACATTGCGTGAATCCTGTGGCATGTTCCACGGGCTGGAGTTATCTGTCTTGGTTTGCGAATAGGTGTAGGAAACCTGAAAAGCAACATCATGCCGGAGTCGATGAAGCACCGAGACCTGCAGGGAGTTATAGTTTGAATTAAAAACGGGATCCACGAAATAGATAGGTCCATAGCCCTGGTACGGTACGACGGTATTGGGGTCCGCGCCGGCTATGATTTGCTGCTGTCCAGCCGGTGTCGGCTGATTCAGGTTAAGGGAGCCCAGGAGGTGGGTTCCCTTGGTTCCGACGTACGCCACGGAGACGGAAGTGTCAAAGCCAACTTCCTGTTGAATGCCGGCCGACCATTTCTGGATCTGAGGGTAATTCCAAGGATTGCCGACGCCCCAAACCAGGGGTGGGAAAATGGTGCCGGGAGCCCCGCCGGGATTGCTCAAAAGGGTATTGAAAATGAGCGGTTTTTGGTTGAGTGGGGGATTATACAGTCCACCGAACTGACTGTAGGAGCCCCACCGGTCGTAGAAAATTCCGTACCCCGCGCGCACTGAGGTTTTCCCTCGTCCCGTGACGTCCCATGCCAGTCCAATTCTGGGAGCGAAGACATCTTTCTTGGATGCAAACAAAGCGTTTCCGTACGGCGAATTCTTGCCGGCAACGATGATGCCGTTCGCAAAATTGCCCGAACCGGGCACCAGCGTCCCGTTAGCGTTGACCGTGGGCGCCTGGCTCGCAACCCAGGTTGCTGGATCGAAGCTGGCGAAGAAGTTTTTTTCCTCATATTCCGGCTGATAGTAGGTGTAGCGCAGACCTGCCGTCACGGTGAGATTCCGCCGCACCTTCCACTGGTCTTCCACGTAAGGTTCCACATTGATCCAGCGGTATTTGGCATACGGATCCAAAGCTGTCTCCGAATAGCTGAACGCTTTGCCGAGCAGGAAGTCCGCCATTGCGTCTCCCGAGGCCGATCCATCGAAGTTGAAAACTCCGTTCGTTGAGTTGTTGGAAGGATTGGCGAGCTCATTCTTTCCCTCCCGCGTGATCGCAAAACCGAAACGTATGGTATGCGGACCGTGATTCCAGGTATTGTCGCTTTCGAAAGGCATGTTGTAAGAGGCATTGTAGAAATACCACTGCTCGGTAACGCCCGAATAAGGGGCGGCAAAATTTAAAGTGGGGATCCGGTTGCCCTCGTTCAACGGAAACAGTTCGGGAATGTTCAGCCCCGGCACGCGGCAACGGCAGGACCGCGGCCCGTTCCGCAAGAACAGGTCATTGTCGCGGTAAAGACCAAAGAGAAACTGCGAGGTAAAATTGGGCGCCACCGAGTAAATAACGTTAAACACGCCGCTGTAAATGGGGTAGTTCTGCGTTGCGTCGCCCACGAACGGGAGAGAATTCTCGCCAAACAGACCGTACGGCCTGTAGAGTACCGCGGTGTCCTGGGTGAGGCGAAGGAAGAGGGAGAGGCGATCCGTCGGCCTGTAATCTAAGCGGAGCGATTCCTCGCGCCAGCGGGTGTAATCCGGTACTGCGGAAAGCAAATTATTGGTCAAAGCCCCCGGCGCGCCAGTGTTGGGCTCCGGCCAAAAGAGATTTGGAGCAAGGAGCAACTTTGCGTTGGGATCCTGTTCGGAATTTGGAATCACGTTCCTGGTCGCAAAAGGCATGCCAGTGTTGGGATCGGTCAGCGTCTGGGGCAAGGCGCTAAAGTCGCCGCCACGTTCCGCATCGGTTGGCACGGTGCCATTGCGCAGACCACTGCTTTGAATAATCCTGCGCCACTCTTCGGACCAGAAAAAGAACACTTTGTTCTTAACGATGGGTCCGCCCACATCGTAGCCGAAGTCGTTGTAACGGTTCTCCGGAACCAAGCCGTTCGAGCCGGCGTATGCCGCGTTCATGACGTTATTTCGGAAGAATTCGAAGACATTCCCGTGGAATTGATTGGTTCCGTTACGGGAGATGAGGTTGATCTGAGCGCCACCAGAGCGGCCGGTGGCGGCCGAATACGAGTTATTCTCGACGCGAAACTCGGAGACGGCGAAAAGGTTGGGGGAGACAAATGCGTTGCCGCCAAAGGTATCCAGATTGCGGACGCCATCTACCATCGGATTGTTCTCGTCATTGCGTACGCCGTTCACGCTGAACAGCACCTCGGAGTTGGAACCGAAGCCTGGATTCTGGTCCAGCGCAGAGGCTACACCCGGCTCGAGGTTCACGAGCTGCGTGAACAGCCGATTGGTCAACGGCAGTTCGTTCAACTGTTTGCCGGTAACCGTATTGCCCTCGCTGGCCGTCACGATATCCACGGTTGGCACATCCGCGGTTACCTCGATTTTCTCGGATGTGGCGCCGACCGTAAGAGTCACCGCGAGATTCGTCGGCTCCGCGGCGTGGACCGAAATTCCAGCCTCGGCAAACGATTTGAATCCCATCATCGTTACCTGGAGCCGGTAACTTCCCACGGGGACAATCGGGAAATTGAAACTTCCAGCGGCGTCCGTCTTCGTCTCCTGTGACGCGCCGGTGTGCACCTCGACCAGCGTAAGCCCGGCGCCGGACAGGGCCGCACCGGACGGGTCGCTCACGCTGCCCCGAACCGACCCCGTATTCGCGACCTGCGCCTGCGTCGTCGCCGAAATTGTTAACGTGCCCAATAGCAAGAAAACAGCCGCCCACCCCTGGTATGTCCTCCCCACCTGAACGCTTCTCATCTGATTGCTCCTTTTCGCTACGAACTGGTTGATGCCCTGAGAATCGGCTTCTTCTTTCGGACCGAGCGCACAATGGCGCTGTATTGATCACCGCGATACGTCGATCGCGTGAGTTCGACGGCCCGGCCATCTTCGGCAAAGGTTTTTCGATTGACGACGAGCACGGCGGCGTTTTTGGGGAGAGCCAGCAGCTTCCTGAGTTTTGCCGTCGGAGCTTCCGCGGAAATCTCCTCGATACAGTTCTCCAGCCGCAATCCGTACGATTCCTCGAGGATCTGGTACAAGGAGTTTTTCGCGATATCGAACCTCTCCAGCCCTGGGCACAAACGCTCCGGAATGCGAACAAATTCGAGTGCCAGCGGTTCCCCATCCTTCAAACGCAGGCGGTGGATCTCGTATACTTTCTGTTGATCTCCGAGTTCGAAGAAATCCCGTACCGACTCCCCCGGAAGCGTCCGTTCGAGAGAGATGAGCCGCGACTCGGGACGTCCCCCTCGATCTCGAATTTCCTCGCTGAAGCTCTTGAGCTCTTGTTGCTGCTTCCGTAGTCTGGCGGGGGTGACGACCGTGCCTCTCCCTCGCCTGGACTCGATCAATCCTTCGCGGTCCAGCAAGCCCATGGCTTGCCGGAGGGTCATGCGGCTGATGCCGAATCGTTCGCACAGGGCGCGCTCGGGAGGCAGAACGTACCCCGCCGGAAGCGCGCCGCTTTTGAGAAGCTCGCCGATGCCTTCGGCGATCTGCAGGTAGATGGGGTTGGGAGAATCCTTGTCCAGTCGAATGGAAAGAAAAGGTGCGACGTTAGGTGTAGACATAGCGCATATTCTACGTGGATGACTCAGCAAATCTACGAATGGTATAGACATTTGGTCTAGACATACTGCTCATGTCGTGCTACCTTGTCAAGTGGTTTTTGGGGGGGAGCTGTCGGTGGTCCTGATGGGAGTCGCCCTCGCGGTGCTGTCCGGGCTGTGCAACGGCCTGTTTACGGCGCCGATGAAACTCGAATCTCGATGGAAATGGGAGAACACCTGGTTCGTCTTCATCCTTGTGGCGTGCTTGCTGATGCCGGCTGCCCTGGTGTTTCCCTTTGCAGGGTGGTCCACCGCTCTGCTGCAGGCGCCCCCCTATTCCGTCCTGGCCGCGCTCTCTTTCGGATTTGCCTGGGGGTTCGGCGCAATCTGCTTCGGCAAGAGTGTTCATAGCATCGGCGTATCGATGGCGAATACTCTGGTGATCGGGCTGAGTTCAGCGCTGGGATCTCTCGTTCCCCTGTTCATGAAATCGGAAATGCACGTCGGCACCAAACAATTGGTTCTGTTCGCCGGCGTGATCGCTTTGCTTATCGGCGTGGCCGTCTGCGGGAAGGCCGGCCGGATGCGGGATGGGGAACAGCAAAGCCAGGGAACTGCCCCGCTCGCAGGTTATCTCTTTGCCTTGGCTGCCGGGATAATGTCGGCGGTCTTTAATATTGGATACGCCCTGGCGCTCCCGATTTCTGATACGGGCGTCGGGATTGCATTGTCCAGATTCGCAGCCACAAATTGCATCTGGTTGCTGATGTTAGGTGCCGGCTCCATTCCCAATATTGTCTACTGCATACTGCTGATGTGTCGAAATCAAACCGCGCAGCTGCTGCATGCTCCGGCCTCCTGGTTCTCCTGGGGTCGTAGTAGCGCGATGGGTCTGTTATGGGGTGGCAGCATCTTCTTGTATGGGGCTGCGACTCCCAGACTGGGCGCCCTCGGGCCCTCCGTGGGGTGGCCGTTGAGTCTTGCGGTCGGTCTGGTTGTTGCAAACCTGATGGGAGTTCTGCTTGGGGAATGGAGAGGCGCCGCTGGCCGGCCCGCAAAATGGATGTGGTCAGGACTTGCGATCTTGCTTGCAGCGATCGTTCTCTGCGGGATTTCGACGAGGTTTCCGGAATGACACCAACCGAAATTGTTCGATACATCCAGGGAAGACTGATCGTTTCCTGCCAAGCCGGGGAAGGCGAAATCTTTCGAGATCCGAAACTCATGTCACTCTTTGCCGCTGCGGCAGCGGCCGGCGGCGCAGCGGGAATTCGCGCTAACAGTCCCGCCGACATTCGTGCCATCCGTGCGGTAACCGACGTACCGATCATTGGCATCGACAAGACCCCGTTGCCCGACGGCTTTCTGCTCATCACGGCCTCCTTCGAGTCGGCCAGAGCGCTGGTCGAGGCCGGAGCGGACATGGTGGCTCTCGATTGCAGTGAGCGTGGCCAGCAAGCCGGAGCGCTTGAGCGCATTCGCGAGATTCGCGCCAAGCTTCGCGTTCCCGTGCTGGCCGACGTGGCCAGCGTCGAGCAGGCGGTAACCGCCGTGGGAGCCGGGGCAGATTTCGTGCTGTCCACTCTTCGTGGCTATACCGAGGAAACGAACCACGCGCTGCACTTCGATCCAAAATTCATCGAGGAGCTGGTGCGTGCCAGCGCCGTCCCGGTGATTGCCGAGGGCCGGATCTCCTCCCCCGAGCAAGCGCGACAGGCCATAGCGGCGGGCGCGCTTGCCGTCGTCGTGGGCACGGCGATCACACGCCCCACGGAGATCGCCCGCCGCTTTGCAGCGGCGATCGAGAGCGAACATGCCCGACGCCATTCCGTGCGACACACGATTGGCCTCGATCTCGGTGGGACTCGGACGAAGTACGGTGTCGTGGGCTCGAACGGCAGCCTGCTCTTCAAAGCGGCCGTGGAGACACCCGCCAGGTCCGGGGCCCGCGCACTCCTCGATCATCTCAAGCGCGTAGCTCAAAGCGCGATGAAGAAAGCGACTGAACTTGGACATGAACCGCTTGCCCTCGGCGTCGCCACCGCTGGCTGGATCGATGACACGGGCCGCGTGGCATACGCAACCGACAACTTGCCAGGCTGGACAGGCACTCCTGTGGGAGAAGAACTTGCTGAAGCCTCCGGCCTTCCGGTGGCGGTTGAGAACGACGCCAACGCCCTGGCGGTTGGCGAAAAGTACTTTGGAGCCGCGAGGTCCCTTCGCGATTTTGTCTGCATCACGCTGGGCACGGGTTTGGGCGGCGGTTGTTACGTCGACGGAAGATTGAATCGCGGCGCCCACTCCGTGGCCAATATGCTCGGCCATATTCCTCTCATCCCGGATGGCGTCCCCTGCTCCTGCGGCTTGCGAGGTTGCCTGGAGCCTTATGTGAACGCAGCCGCGCTGGTCCGCTATGTCGGGGACTCACAGCTTTCCCCAGCGCAAATAATCGCCGGTGCCAACGCTGGCGAACAACGGGCGATCAAGGCGATTCGAACACTTGCCCGGCACCTCGCGCGAGGCTTCGCTGCGCCCGTTTCCCTTCTTGATCCTGAAGCACTCATTCTCGGCGGGGGCCTAGTCGAAAATAATCCGATCTTGATTTCCGCGCTCTCAGACGAGCTGCCGCAGTTCCTTCGTCCCTGGGAAAATCGAGCCTTGAGAGTTATTCCCTCTCAACTCGGCTATCATGGCGGCGTGCTGGGCGCAGCTGCGCTCGCTTTCGAACGCAGGAGTGACTTCGAGCCCGCGAGTCGTCGCCTGGTGCCGACGCATATACATCGTTGACGAGAGCCTCGCTGGGTTGCGGACTCCGGCTTTTGGGTGCCCAACGAAGATGCCTCGACTTTTCTCGAAACGTTTCCGCGCCAATCAGTTATGGCCAGCGTCGGCGGCAACACGACGGGAGTTCGAAGGGAAATCGTCAATCGCGGATGATAAGAACTCTGACGCCACCCGCCGCTAGAGATGTGGCAATTATCTGGAGCGAATATGTCAATCAGCGGAAGACTCCTACTGAGCAAGAACAGGAAAACCACGAAAATCCATGGCAAGACGGTCTGGGCAGTCAGGCAGTATTCAGAAGGAAGGAAACTGGTACGTGGTTCGATACTGGAAGGATGTCGCGGGCGAAGAGAAGCGGCAGCGGGTGTATGCAAAAATCTGCCCCATTTCCGGCCCCGGCAAACTTTCAGCATCGGAACGGGAACGTAAGGCCAAGGAGATCATCGCGGCCAGCGGAGTGGATACGCAGGAGTATTTCGACAAGGTGGTGAAGCAGTCGGCTTCCGGCGTGACATTCCGCCAGCAGGCGGAAACTTGGCTCGAAGGCATGCGCAATCGCAAGCGCAAGCCATTGGCACCGTCCACGATAGCAGGTTGGTCGTGTGGATTGGACATCTGGATTAACCCGAACATCGGCGACCTGCCGCTTGCTTCCGTCAACAACGCGGCCATGAAAAAATTGGTCGGCAAGATGGACGAAGGCGGTCTGTCTCCGAAGTCCATTTCTAACAACGTGCAGATCGTGAAGATGGTGGTAGCCTCGGCGGTCAATGAGCAAGGCGACGAGCTGTATCCCCGGAAATGGAACAACGAGTTCATTGACATGCCGGTGGTGAACAACCAAAGGCAGCCGAGCTTCACAGGCGACGTGGTCACGGCCATTATCCGCGAAACGGAAGAGCAGAAATACCGCGTGCTGTTCGCGCTCTGCGCTTCATCCGGTCTGCGGTTTGGAGAAGCCTTGGGAATCGACGTCAAGAATATTTCCCCGGATGGCTCCAACATCAAGATCGTCGAGAAGGCGTGGCGCTCCGAACGGCACAACTTCCTAAAAACGGAAAACGGGAAACGGGAAATTGACATGCATCCTTCGATGGCGACCATGCTGCGGGAATACATGGAAAAGCGGACGGACGAAAAGTGGGCGAGCAAGACTGACTTGTTGTTTGCCTCACGTAACGGCAAGCCGCTCCACCAGTCGAATATCCTGCGGCGCGTGCTGCACCCGATCTTGGAAAAGTTGGGGCAGCCAAAGTGCGGCGTCCATGCGTTCCGGCGTTTTCGCAACACGTACCTGCGGAACTTCACGTCCACTCCGCCAGGAATCTACAAGTTCTGGATGGGACACGCGAGCGCGGAGACTGAAGCCAATGGCTCCGTGCGCGCGGGCGAAACCATGTCAGATCGATACGACAAGGTGGCAGCTGAGCGTGGACTCCGCAAAGAATGGGCAGAAAGAGCAGGACTCGGTTTCGAGATTCTGGCCAAAACCCTCGTTATTGGACGGAATGGACGGAAACCCGAAAATGCTCCGTTGGAAGCAGTAGCTGTAAGTGCATGATGTAACGCAGGATAGACAGTGAGTTTGGCTCCCCGGGCTAGATTCGAACTAGCAACCCTTCGGTTAACAGCCGAACGACCAACTTCATCAGAACTTGCCGGAGTTGGCCCTAATCGAAGGAAATCTGCAAGTTGCGACTAAACCCGATGACTCCTTCTTTGTTCACCTTTCGTTCGCATTTTGCCGCCATTCACCACCATTAGTATTACGTTTTTATGACAGCGCGTACCGTTACTGACTCTCGTCGATCTTGTACGGAGTAGAAGTTCCTGGTCTACGGTTCCGGTGATGTAAGCAAGCATGCGAGCCCAAATCATTCCAGAGCCTCCCTAGACTTGATCGTCGAACCCGGATTGTACATGCTCTGGAGGTTTCAGAAACCGGCTGTGCCAGAAAATTGTGAGACCGGAAACCAAGCGTTTTCAATGCGTGCGAGATGTTTGACCGTACGGGGCAACGACCTTTTTCTCGGCGTACCGGGGATACTCTTTCTTTTTCAGTCCGTGACCGACCTTGAACTCTTTCAAAAAGATTGCCACATGCCCAATCTTATCAGCGTAGGTGCGTTCGGGATTGCTGTGCTTGCGCTTCGGAAGCGGCTGCTTCCTCATCCAGCCCATGAAGTCCAGTAGGTCTTGCTTGGTCACTTCTTCAACGCATGTCTTTGTCTTCATGCATTGGGTAATGAACGGGTCAACGGCGTTGCGTTACGTGCGGATGCTGTTTGCCTTGATGCCCCGGTTCTCAAGGTTGGTGAAATATGCGTAGGATTCGTTTAGTTTTTCCCTCGGAGACCTAGACCCAAATACAGCAAAATCTGTTCAGACGGTAGTCTCACCGCCAGCCCTACAAAACGTGTGGAGAGTAACGGCTGTAACCACTAGCAAGTTGACAAAGGTGTCTGTCGATGATCACCAAACCGAACAGCGCACTCAGGACAGCGGGATAGAGGGGATAACATTTCGGAGCGGCGAGGATGCTCACCGTTTTGCCAAGGCTCTTCGTCACGTCATAGTGCTTTGCGGTGGGAAGCCCTCACCATTCTAAAGGGATGCGAATAAAAGAGCGGACTCAGTCTGTTGTCCGGGAGGTTTTACTTCGGTATCCAAGTGAACGCTTTCCATTCCACTTTTGATGGCTGGCATTTCCGGGGGTCGACTGCTGACCAAACCTCGCTCCGGCCTTCGATTCTAGAGTCGGTTACGTTGACAAGCTCGGCGTTACGTTCCTGCCGACACCAATATTGGGATTGTCCGGCTGTGAGGGGCACGAAGTGTGTTAGCTTCCCGACCCACTTGTCGCCCGATTTCTTGAATTCCCCGCTTATGAAAGCGGCGGTTCCTCGCAACTCGGCAGGCAGATTAGTCCAACGGACATAAATATACTCACCGTCCCTGCGAATAATGTAATCCCTGGCCGCAGTCAAGGAGGTCCACACTCGGTCTCCACCAGAAGGTGCTGAGGGATTTGGGTCGATATTAGAAGGAGTACCGAGCGGACGAACAGTTGAGTTTGGGAGCAGAGTGGAGATTGACTGGCTTGGGACAGCAAAATTGAGATTTTCCCCTTCCGTAGCCTTCATTGTTACGACGCCTATCACCTTCCCATTCATAGTCAACAGCGGCCCACCGCCGTTTCCGTGAGAGGTAGGAGCCGTAGTCTGAACCCAACTCCGGCCACTCGCATCTTTTCTGAATCCGCTGATGATCCCATCTGATACCGAATTTTCCAACCCCAGAGGACTGCCAATTGCTACGACATGGTCACCAGCGGCTAGGTCTTTCGAGTCTGCTAATTGCAAAGGCGGAAGGTTTTTCCCGGAAACTTTGAGAATCGCAATATCAAGGTCCCCGTCGTCGGCAACAACTCCGTCAACCGGGAAAAATGCCCCGTTGTTGACCTTGACTACCGCAGAATGGGCTCCTTCGATGACATGGTGGTTGGTCACTATCTTTCCGTCGGAAGATGCAATGAACCCGCTTCCTTCGGCAATCGGCTTTCCACTCTCATCGCTGATAACGATGAGAACAACAGAATCGACTGTGGCTTTGACTACTTCGCTCACGCTTCGCTGAGGCTGTTGAGCCCCTGCGCTCGATGTTGAAATAAACATCACGAATGCCGCCAAGGCAGTGGTCGCATAGAGAAGGCGTTTCATAATCGACCCTCATTCCTCATTTAGGCGCAATATAGAGTCTCAAGATAGCACGATGAAATCGCCTGTTGTGGCCGTATGGACAAAAAACTCGTCCTATTACAGTCGCCGCCCTGAGCCAGAACGCATTGCCCTGCTTGTCTCGATGATAAATCAGGCCGAGGTCTTCTTGCGATGGGACATTCCCGGTATCCTTAATATATGCGCTGATTGTGAGCCCAGCGCCCGCTGTCCCGCCGACTTTATGCTGCTTCCCTCTCGTAGTACTTCAGCAGACCTCCCAGTCGTTCGCGACACCGCACTGCTCCTTTGTTCCTTCTTGCTTCCGGCCGCGAAGGAAACAAGATCCGGTTGTCTTTGCCCTGGTGATTGCGCTCCTCGTGGTAATGTACGAGATATTGCTGCAATGCTCGCCGCAGCGAAGATTCTCCAAACAGGATCAACCTCGACAGACATTCTTCTTTGACCGATCTGACCCAGCGTTCCGCATACGAGTTCAGATTCGGGCTCCTTGCTGGCAATCGAAGCGGATTCACGCTTCCCGTCCTGATCAGTTCTCGAAACGATTCGCAGAACTTCGCGTCACGGTCATGCAGCAGATAGCGGCAGCCTCTCAGGCTTCCCCACTCCTCCATAGTCATGTTGCGCGCCTGCTGCTCCATCCACTCCTGATCCGGGTACGGCGTGAATCCTGCCAGTTTCACTTGGCGACTCTCCAAGTGGATGAAGAACAGCACATAGTAGGTCGTCAGCCCTTTGAGCGTTAGGACTTCCGTCGTGAAGAAATCCATCCCCACCAAAACGTCCCGGTGTGCGCGGATAAAGTCCTTCCAGGAGATCGATTGCTTTCGCTTCGGCGCTGGAGAAATGCCGTGGCGACGCAGGACGTTGCCCACCGTCTGATCGGATAGACGATGCCCTAGATTTGCCAAGGCACCTACGATCCGATCGTAGCCCCAGCTCGGATTTTCCCTCGCCATCTGCATCACCAAGCGTTCTGTTTCCTCATCTAGTTTTGGGCGCCCTACACTTCGACGGAATTTCGACCCATCAGATTTGTTCGCCACGAGCTTCCGATACCAACCCAGAATCGTATCAGGCTTGGCCGTTGCCGCCACGTCCTCCAGTGCCCTTCGACCCAGGCGGTGACCGATCTCGGCCAGCGTCGCCTTTTCTCCTTCGGAAAGGAGCAGCCGACCCTTGATCTGGCCTCTCAGAATCCGGTTCTCCGCCGCCAGATATTCGTTTCGCAACAAGAGTTCTTGATTGACTGTTCCGGTGACATAGGCGAGCAGGCGCGCCCAGAGCATCTCGGATTCCCCCATAATCTCAAATTTCGTGAAAGGTAAGATTGTAGGCGCTGTTTCTGGATCGGCGAAGTCCATTCGAAGAGGGAGCTTGGGCTAAATCCTAAGCCACACCATTTCAAGCCGTTCGAGTATTTTGACCACACGCCATCAGCGTCCGGGCGGTTCCTTTTCCTTTTCGATAACAACAGGGCGGAATCCATTCCCTTGGCCCTTCCGCCCCCTAACCCATTCCCCTTACGCATTTCCTTTATCCATTCCTGATTGGCCACCCTTTCCATTCCGCTTTTCCACAAACACAAATCAAATCGAGGAGTGCTATGTGGCCGCGAAATGCAGCTGTCGCCTGCAAGCGTTCGCGCACTTGCAAGCGAGCCAAGGAAAATATCACGAGGCCGATGCAACCTATGGGCCTCTTCCCAACAACTCGAATCGAGGCAACTCCGACGGAGTGTTGTTTTCCGGATTGCCCGGGACCAGGTATTACTACGGCCGTTCCATTGCCCAATAGCACGAGTCACGTTACCATTTGTCCTGCGACACCAGATGATCTGGCACGGATAGGAAGAAAGTCCATGTCAAGACGATCTGGACAGTCAGGCAGTATTCAGAAGGAAGGTAATTGGTACGTGGTTCGTTACTGGAAGGATGTCGCGGGACAAGAGAAACGGCAGCGGGTCTACGAGAGAATCTGTCCGATCTCCGGCCCTAGCAAACTTTCAGCATCCGAACGGGAACGCAAAGCCAAGGAGATCATCGCGGCCAGCGGAGTGGACACGCAGGAATATTTCGACAGGGTAGTGAAACAGTCGGGTCCTGGCGTGACGTTCCGTCAGCAGGCGGATACCTGGCTCGAAGATATGCGTAACCGCGACAGCGACCCGTTGGCTCGGTCAACCATCGCTACGTGGAGCTACGCACTGGACAAGTGGATAAAGCCAAACATCGGCGACATGCCTCTGGAGTCCGTCAACGTTGTGGCTATGAAAGACCTGGTGGCCAAGATGGTCAAAGGCGGCCTGTCTCCAAAGTCGGTTGGGAACTACTCGCAGATTGTGAAGATGGTCGTGGCCTCGGCAACGGATGAGCAAGGAGAGGAGCTGTATCCTCGCAAGTGGAATAACAAGCTCATTCGAATGCCCAAGGTGAACAAGAAGAAGCAGCGCACACCCAGCTTCACTGGCGAAGTTGTGACCGGCATTGTCCAGCGAACCGAAGAGGAGAAGTACCGCGTGCTGTTTGCGCTCCTGGCCTCATCGGGATTGAGATTTGGAGAAGCCTTGGGAATCGACATCAAGAACATTTCCTCGGATTGCTCCAACATCAAGATCGTCGAGAAGGCCTGGGGCTCGGAAGTACAAGACCGCTTGAAAACTGAAAGCGGCGAGCGGGAGATCGACCTTCATTCTTCGATGGCCAAATTGCTGCGGGACTACATGGAAAAGCGGACGCACGAAAAGTGGGCAAGCAAGACCAACCTGTTGTTTGCCTCACGCAATGGCAAGCCGCTTCACCAGTCGAGCGTCCTGCGGCGCAAGCTGCACCCGGCCCTGGCCGCCCTCGGCCAACCGAAGTGCGGCGTCCATGCGTTCCGTCGCTTTCGCAATACGTACCTGCGGAACTTCACGGCGACTCCTCCAGGTCTCTTGCAGTTCTGGATGGGTCATTCCGGAGAGGGCATGTCCGACCTCTACGACAAGATCAAATCGAACGTGGCGTTTCGCAAAGAAATGGCAGAGAAGGCCGGTTTGGGTTTCGAACTTCCGTCCAAAATCATCGTTATTGGACGGAATGGACGGAAAACCGAAAATTCTCCGCTTGAAAAAGTTGCTGCAAGCGCATGATAATGGGTAGGATACACAGTCGGGGCGTAGCGCAGCCTGGCTAGCGCGCCTGGTTCGGGACCAGGAGGTCGATGGTTCAAATCCATTCGCCCCGACCACTTCTTTTAGAGCCAACAACTTACAGCAAAGAAAAGCGCCGACGACATCCTGGTTGTGTGCCAAGAGATCGGTGGTTCAAATGTCCTCGCCCAACGATCTCATTTCCCTCTGCAAATTGGAGTTAAGTGGCGTGACGCTGCGACTACATTTTCCTCATTTTGTAGCCCACGTAGCCCAAACAGGACGAGCTTCGGCATGGGCAGGTTGAAACCGAGGCCTACTTTCTCGCCGCATTCCTCACGGTATTGGACGTCTTCGAGAAGAGCTTCCGTAGCGAGAGCTCATGTTGTCGTTCTCATTGGCCATCCAGTGTCGCGAAACGCCAATGTTCTCAACCAGAAGAGATTTCTCATCGCTCCGAGCTTTCGGTTCGTAACCGAATGGTCGGTATTTTTTCAACCGATTGATGCCCCGCGATTTGGATTGCTACCGGATGTTTCATCCGACGATAATTGCGGATTGGACCCTCCTCAGTCTCCGGTAAACACTAGCCGACTTTACTGATCCCGCCGTGGCGGCTGGATAGCTTCCCGTTAGCCGATGACTCACCCAGAATTCGGTTCACGCTTCCCAGAACCCTGGCCAGTTACCGCCGATTGCAAGCTTGCCCGGAGAGACCGATGGAGGGATACTTCGCAAATGCTGCACGTCGAAAAACATGCGCCCGGCGACTTCTGCTGGATCGAGCTGGCCACCACGAACCAGTCCGCGGCAAAGAAATTCTACTCAGAACTCTTCAGCTGGACGATCGGCGAATTTGAGATGGCACCGAACGACTTCTATACCACGTTTAAGATCGATGGGCGCGATGTGGCAGCTGCGTACACGCTCCGTTCGGAGCAGCGGGCGCGGAGCATTCCGGCGCACTGGAATCTTTACGTTGCGGTCGAGAACGCCGACACCGCTGCCAGCCGTGCGACTGGACTCGGCGCGAAGGTGATCGCCGAGCCCCTTGATGTGTACAACCTCGGACGCATGGCGGTATTGCAAGACCCGATCGGAGCCGTCTTCTCCCTGTGGCAGGCGGGGACCCGCAGTGGCTTCGGCATTAAAGGCTTTCCCGGTACATTCTGTGTCGCTGACCTGAGCACGGCCGATCAGGATGGCGCGAGCCGGTTTTACGAGCAGCTTTTTGGATGGCGCATTGGGAAGGAAGACGAAGTCTCTGCGCACAACTACTATCATCTGTTTAATCACGATGAGTTCATTGGAGGGATTCTTCCGCCGGCGTTTCGCAATCCCGGAACGCCGTCACACTGGCAGATTTATCTGCTGGTGTCCGATTGCGACGAGGCAGCCGCAAGAGCCAAAAATCTTGGCGCGAAACTCTACATGCCGCCCATGAAAATTGAAGATATCGGACGTATGGCTGTGATGGCGGACCCGCAAGGTGCTGCGTTCGCGATCTTCGAGGCCACGCATCCGTGACAGGTGCCTGGCATTCGACCAGATTCTGGTCGCTTCGTGGGGAAATGCCCCCGTCCGCCAGGCCAACCCAACGTAAGGGTGCGTCTCCGCATTCGATTCAAAAACGGCCTGACCAGGAACATCTGCCGATATAGAGAATCAAGTACAGTCTCTCTCCGCTGTTTAGTCCGCTTGGGGGAAGCTTTGTTGGCGCTTGCCGACGATTACCGGCGCGTGACGAGGAAGTCGGAAGTTATCGGTCGTCCGGCGGATTAGTACCGACAAACGCTTGTATTGACTGATCTGAAGCATTCGCGCTTCACTGTCGCGAGTTTCTTAGCTCTCAACAACGGTGCATTCTCATCCACACTGTGTAATGGGCTTTATCCCAATTTATCCCAATGCGTTGAATTGCGTGCCCAAACCGCCCAGAGCCAGCCGAATGTGATCTATACTTATCAATGCTTTAGGCGCGAGCCGAGTCGCAATCACCCGTCTCGGAGACCGTTGTGGCGGTCAGTCGGGCGCTACGTGACGTGAAATTACTTAGGCAGGCGGCTGTCTTAAGGACGCGAGCGTTTCTGCGATTAGTCTGCTCGAAAACCAATGAAAAGCCTCTACAGCCAGCCTACCCCCTTCCCTAGACTCTGGCAGTTTCGCCCGTTGCGGCTTAAAGTAGTGTGTGACCTGGCCTGAAGTTGGCGCTTATGAAATCGGCCTGCAGTAGACGTACCTGTGACTTCCTGCAGAAACGGCAGAAGATCGTC
>Ga0209267_1000067_pt1 | contig 67207 bp, 58 predicted proteins | sample GraSoiAngelo_137_FD_185894 | JGI IMG/M metagenome (GOLD analysis project Ga0209267, IMG submission 185894) | Grasslands soil microbial communities from the Angelo Coastal Reserve, California, USA - 14_0929_09_30cm (SPAdes) (version 2) | ecosystem: Environmental > Terrestrial > Soil > Grasslands ... | reverse complement strand
GGGCCAGGCGGAACGGGGAGCCGAGGTGTTCCCGCAGATCCAGCCAGTGCTGTTCCGGAATGGTCATAAACACGTCCACGACCGCGGGGTCGAACTGGCTCGCGGAGCAGCGTTTAATCTCGTCCCGGGCATGAGACATCGGTAAGGCTCTGCGGTAGGGACGGTCGCTGATCATGGCGTCGAGCGAATCCGCAATGGTAAAGATGCGCGCGCCGAGAGGAATCTGTTCGCCCTTCAGACCGCGGGGGTAACCCGAGCCATCAAAAAACTCCTGGTGCGCGAGGACGATTTCCGCGGCATCGCGTAGAAAGGGAATGCGAATTAGCATGTTGTAGCCAATTTCGCAGTGCTTACGCATAATCTGCTTTTCGTCGTCGTTGAGGGGACCCGGTTTGCGCAGAATACCATCGGGAATGGCCATCTTGCCGATATCGTGAAGGAAAGCAGCGCGTGCCAGGATGGGCAGATACTGGTCCGGGACGGGCACAGACCTGGCGATCGATATGCAAAACGCCGTGACCCGCTGGCAATGTCCTTCCGTTTCGGCATCCTTCAAATCCAGGGCGCTTCCCAGGGCCTCCAGCGTGTCGTCGTAGGACTGCTCGAGTTCTACGTGCTTGGCGGTGAGCTGTGCGGTGCGCTCCTCGACGAGCTGTTCCAGGTTGCGCTGGTAGTTACGGTTTTCGATGATCAGCCGGCGGTGCTGCAGCGCTCGTCCCACACCCAAGAAGAGTTGATCCTTTTCGAACGGTTTGAGGATGTAGTCATAGGCTCCGCGGCGAATGGCTTCGAGCGCCGTGGAAATGTCGTGGATGGCCGTGACCATGATGACCGGCACTTCCGGGTCGTATTGCCGCATCCATTCCAGCAAGCGAATCCCGTCCATCTCCGGCATGATCATGTCGCTCAAGACAAGATCGGGCGTTGCTTTCTTAACCTGGTCCTGCGCGACGCGGCCGTTCTGCACGGCCGTGCAGCGATAGCCCTTGGACTCGAGCATGGTCGAGACGACCTCTCGAATCGCCTCCTCATCGTCCACGACCAGAATGTTTTCCATCTCCACGTTAGGTTGGCCCCCCCTAGCCATTATATGTGACGGCACACACAAATGGGGACGACCTTGCCCAGTAAGAAAATAGCGTGTTAGCGTCATTGATAGGGTTATCACGCACAGCTTCTCGCCGTCCACGTCCAGCTTCGCGGCAGCACGAGTACCGCAACGACGGCACTACCAGCCGGGAGGCGGGGCATGGTGTTGGCGAATCAAGGGCTGCTAGGGATCGCTTTCTTCGAAGCGACGGCCTTTATCATTCTGCTGGTGCTCTTTCTTCTTTTCCGCCGCGATCATCATGCGGGCTATTTCCGTTTTTGGCTTGCCGGATGGTGCTGCTTTACTTTCTCCTCGTTGTGCGAGGTGGCACTGCTGATTCGTCAGCTCCCGGGATTGAATCCGGCAAGCGTCTTGGGGCAGGCCGCCGCCTTGCTTCTCTTCCTGGTAGCCGTGGTGCACTGCTCGGCAGGCTCGGAGCGGCGACGGTGGTCTCCGGTTCCGCTGATGGGCTTGATCCTGGTAGCCATCTACTATACCGAGCGCCGTGGCCCACAACAGGTAGCTTCTCTTCATTGGGAAACTGCGATTTTCGAGACCGTTGTTTGCCTGCTTGCTGGCTGGATGATGTGGAGGTCTGATCTGGCGCGCCGCAGTCATGGGGCACAGCTTCTTGCCGGGATTTTCCTACTGAGTGGCCTGCATGGGTTGAACCGTCCGCTCTGGAGGGATAGTCCGCTTTTCCTCTTGCACGTGGCGTTCGACCATATTCTGGGAGTGGCCTTGGGAATCGCCATGGTGGTGGTTGTCCTCGAGGGGGCGCGCACTCGAAGTGAAGAATTGAATGACAAGATGCGTCGCCTGACGCTGTTGACAGCCGCAAGCATGCAGACGCTTTCCGTCCAGGAAGTGATTGATCAGGTTCTGTCGCATCTCGTGGAGAGTCTCGGCGCCACGCACGGCATCGTCCGGCTGAAGGAAGGCGAAGAAAGTTCGGCGCAACTGGTGGTGCGGGCATCGGTAGGATTCGACCAGTCGTACGTGACTCGCTATGCCAAGCTCTCCGCGATGCAGCCCTGGGCGCAGCGCGTCATGAAAGGAGAATGCGAATTTCTGCAATCCGAAGATGAGTGGGATCCCACGGCTCGGAAGCAGGTCGACGAAGCCGGATTGAAAGCGCTGGTTACTCTGCCTCTTCCCGGCAAGCAAGGGCCATTGGGCGTCATCGCCGTCGGTTCGACACGCCACGGACCGTTTCACCCGGACGAGCTGTCCTATCTGGTCAACATCGCGAACTTACTCGGTTTGACGCTTCAGAACGTGACCTTGCTTGAACAAGTCACCGCCGCGCAGCATCAGTGGGAATACACGTTCGATTCCATTGGCGATCCCATCCTGGTCCACGATCGCGCAGGGCGCATTCTGCGCAGCAATCAGCGGCTCAGCCAGCTCCTGGGGCGTGCGGGCGGAGCTCTTGTCGGCCGCAGCGTCACGGAACTCCTCCCCGTACAAAACGCTGCCTACAAGAGTTGCCCTTACTGCGAGGGTGTTGGTGGGGAAGGCGACGAGCCTGATCCCTGGCTGGCCGGGTATTTTCTGGCTTCCAACTCTACGTTTACAGATCCAAGCGGACTACAGCTCGGAACCGTCCACGTCTTGAAGGACATCACCGATCGAAAACGCGCCGAGGAAAAATACCGTACCCTGGTCTCCAGCGTTCAGGAAGGCGTGTTCATCTCCACGCCCCTGGGGCGTTTCCTGGATTTCAACGACGCGCTTCTTCGAATGACCGGCTATGAGAACCGCGAGGAGCTGCTGGGGATCGACATTCCCGCTGCGTTCTACGCCAATACATCCGATCGCGAAAGGCTCACGAAGCTTTTGCAGCAGCACGGGGCGGTCGCCGATTTCGAATTCGAAATGCGGCGCAAGGATGGCGAGATACGCACCATGCTGGAATCTTCCATCGCGGTCCGCGATGCCGCCGGCAACGTGACCGCGTATCAGGGTTTCTTGCTCGACATTACCGAACGGAAGCAGGCCGAATGCGAAATCCGGCGCCGCAACCGGGAGCTCATGGTATTAAATTCGATCGCCCAGACGCTGACGGAATCGATGGACCTGAGCGATTCCCTGCACCGCACGCTGCGTCAGATGGCCGAGCTTTTCAATTTGGATGCCACCTCGCTGTATCTGTTCGATCAGGAGGGCGCGCAGTTGCGGCGCATCGCTGCCGTTGGCCATCGTTCAGAATTCGCAACGCACTTTCCGCCCGTCTCCCTGAACCCGGAGCTGATGCAGCATATCAAATCTGTGCGCGCGACGTTTCTCTCCGCCCAGGGTTTGTCACTGCCGCCGATTTTCCGCGACGTCCAGCTAAAAGAGGAGATTGCTGCCGCATACGTGGTCGTCTTGTGGTCCAAAGACCACGTTATCGGAGGTCTGGTCGTCGGCAGCCGCACGCCTAGGGAGTTCTCCGCGGCCGACGTGAACCTGCTCATCGCCGTCGGCAGCCAGATTTCCAGCGCTATCGAGCGCTCGATTCTCTATGAGCAGACTCGCCAGGCCTACGAAAATCTGCGCCGCACCCAGGAGCAGTTGCTCCACAGCGAGAAGCTGGCGGCGGTCGGGCAGTTGATCTCCGGGGTCGCGCACGAACTGAACAACCCGCTTACCGCCATCCTCGGTTACAGCCAATTGTTGACCTCCAGCGGACAAATGGGACAGCAGGGCATGGAATACGCCGACAAACTTTACAAGCAGGCACAACGCACGCACCGCATCGTGCAGAATCTACTTAGCTTCGGCCGCCAGCATAAGCCTGAGCGTGTTCCCGTGCAGATCAACCAAGCCCTCGAGGAGACGCTGGCGCTGCGTGACTACGATTTGCGTATGCACAACATCCGCATCCATCTGGACCTTGCGGAGAATTTACCCGTCATCTCCGCCGATCCACACCAGCTGCAGCAGGTTTTTCTAAATATGGTGAACAACGCGGTTGACGCTATCCTGGAACATTCGACTGAAGGCGATCTGTGGGTGCGCACGGGGCTTAATGGTGACCGGTTCTCGATTGAGTTCACCGACAGCGGACCCGGGGTGAAAGACGCCTCTCGGGTTTTCGATCCCTTCTACACTACCAAACCTGTCGGCAAAGGAACGGGTCTCGGTCTGAGCATTTGCTATGGAATCATCACGGAACATGGGGGAATCATTCGGGTAAGGAATATCCCGGCCCGTGGCGCGTCTTTTACCATCGAGTTGCCCCGTCAACCAGAGGCTTCTCCCGCGCCCTTTACACCGTGGCAAAGCACCATCTTAGGAAGGGATGGACGAATCCTCCTAGTGGATCACGATGATTCCGTGTTGGAAGCCGTCGGAACCATTCTGCGAGGCGGCGATCATCGTGTATGGACGGCAAAAGATACTCGTCAAGCCTGCGTCTTGCTGGAACAAGAAGACTTCGATCTGATCGTCGCGGATCTTCAGAGTTCCGATGGCGCGAGCGGAAACGGCCTGGGCGAATGGCTGGCCCAGCATAAGCCCGCGCTCAGTCGCAATTTGATCTGGATGTGCGCCGTCGCGCCGTCTGCAGACCGAGGCGCGCCTTTTGCCGGAGATGGCCGTCAGGTTCTCCAGAAACCACTCAACGCCACCGATCTCCTGGCGGCGGTGAAGGACTTGCTGCTAAGTAACGTCCAGACTGCGGCGATTCACCGATGAAGCCAACTCTGCCGCAGCCGCGGCGCGCTCCCCGAGCTCGTTCATGGCCTTTTCCATTCGAACGCTTAGTCCGCTGACCAGATTACTCAAACCGTCCAATTGCGGCACCGGGGCCAAGCCCGCCAACAGCTTCCATCGAATCACCTCGTATTGCCATACAAACTTTGCCGTCAGACGAAGCCTTTCGAGCTCGTGTACTGCAGCCACCTGTGGAGACATCGCGGCAATCACCCTGGCCATCCGCAATAGACTCTGGAAATCCCTCCGCAATGCAGCCAGATAGCCGAGCGCGACACTCTGACGCTCCCGACGGACCCGCCGCACCATTTCTTTCGAGGCTCTCTTGGAGAGGAATTCGTAATCTGTCGCGGCGAGTGCTTGCCGGATCTGCGACAAGTACGTCATGTGTCTGCGGCCGTCGTCGTCGGGGATTTCCGCGCGCGTGGAGGGTGGCACGCGCCTCCTGGTGCTTCGAACCGACCAAACAAAGAGGATGAGCAGCAGCGCGATCAGTCCCGAGAAGAGATAGAAAAGCAGGCTCACGGTCTCTTGGCCTCCGGGCCCAGAATTTGATTCAGGTGTTCGTTTAGGAGCTTCAGGCGGAGGTTGATCTCCGGCGCCAGGGTCTGGTAAACACCCTGGGAAAGCAGGGCAGGTCCAAGAGTGATCTCGGGTTGCCTTTCACGAACGGCCCAATTCCAAAGTAGCAGGCTCGCCAAGTACGCCAACATGCCGGCCAGATTCCAGTGTGTTGCATAGCGATTCCTCCAACTCTCTAGAATCGTATCGTTGAGCACGGCAAAGCATGAATAAAGGAAGAAGCCGATCGCCAGCGAGCGGACTGCGGGCTCTATGGTTACCTCGTAGTAACGCGCAAACAGAAAGAGCGTCACCAGGACGACAGTCATCGTCAGTTCGAGGCCCCGGTCCGCGTTCAACACGAGTAACCGCCATTCAAAGCTGGCAACGGCCAAGGAATACAACAACACGAGGACGGCGCTTCCGACAAGCATGCGCCAGGCCAGCGCCCAGATGCCTCGATAGCTTTCCAGCACTCGCCGGCTAATCTCCGCAACGGCCAGCGCCCGCCCAAGAATCACCAGTCCTTGCGTCCCCCATGCAATCCTCACGGCATTCGACGAGGAGAACGCCCAGATCCTGTAGCTCGCCATGGTGACAACGTTTTGCAGGAATGCAATAAGCAGGTACACGAAGAGGAATGGGAATATGCGATGGTTCTTGCGGTTGAGGAGCAGCACCAAGAGTCTGGCTTGCAGGCAAACGTTGAGTCCCCAAAGCACCTTGTCGAAAGCATCGATCTCATTCATTCCCGGCGCATACTAACACTTGTGTAACGGTGCGGTAAATAGTCAGTATGCGCCTGGGAATAGCCCTGCCAGTACTGGAACGGCTCACGCAGTTCCGGCCGAAAGGGGCATTAAAGATTCCTTAGACTAGAACAGTGCTCGGCAAAGGTGTTGGCGGGATCGGTGGAGGCAGCGGCCCCCCGTCTGCCACCAGCGTATCCACGTTTACTGAGGGTGGTTTTGGTGCAAGCCGCGGCGGCCAAGGTGCGCCGTCGGCATACAGCGTGCGATCGATCGTGACGAGGTCGCTGGCTGAAACGTTGACGAACCGTACAACAGGCAGTACCATCAAAACGGCCAACACAGAAACTGCCACTGCAATCATTATTTTCTTCAAGGGTGGAGCCCTCCTCGGAGCCATCATGAGGAGGGACAGTTTTGGCGGGATGCTGTGCTTGGAAATGTTCCGTATGCGGAACACGGGGCGGCATGAGAACGCTTACGCAGCTTCAGCAAAACCACAAAGTCATTCAGGATTTCACCCTGACAACCCTGGCCAGCATTCCCGGGCTATTTGCGCGGCTGACCTACATGGCTTCCTTGCGGGACCTCTCCAGCGGCCGATATGAACATGCTGGCCTGGCTGCCCTTTATCCGGACGCAGCCATCCAGCAGGCTTTGCAGCTTTGTCATGAACAGATTTTCGAGCGCATCCTGGAAACGCCGCTATCTAGCCAGCAGGAGGATTTGCGGGCCTTCCTCGCGGGTATGGAAGGTGGATTGCCTGGCGCGGTTTCACACTGGCGCCGCATGGAAGCCTACCGGGTCTTTCTGCCGGAGGCGGCGCCAGACTATCTCAAGGAACTTTTCTGCTCCAATCTCCGGGCTCTTCTGGAGATCTTCGAGGAGGAACATTCCCCGGCTCATTCAACCGCGTAACCACACCGGTCACGCGCCCCACGATTTCTGCCTCTTCCGGCACGCGCCACGTCTCCGGAAAACAATGCGACAGCGGATGCGGCTGCATCACCAGCCGCGAGCCTTCCTGATGGAACCACCCGCAACGGTATCCGTCGCGCACCTCCACGAAGTACATCGGCCGGTCATGCTCTGTGGTCCAATCGCCATCGTCGATTTTGTGTAGGGACGCATCCACCAGCACAATGCTCCCAGGACGCAGCAGGGGCATCATTCGCCTGTCGCACATGCCGATATACCCGTAAATGTGATGACCATTGCTATTGGTGAGCACACCCTCAAAGTGGCCCCACTTTTCCACCATCCGCGATAGGAATTCAGTTCGCCGCGGATCGAACGCCGGGTCAAACTTCATCGGTATCCGCAGCGATGTCGGCGCCGCCATCAGATGTGTCTGCGGCACCGCGAACGACGTGCCATCATGAAAGCACTCCTCGATGGGCACATCGTACCAGCGAAAGAGCTCCAGGGGATTCAATCGGTAAACGGTCGCTAGCGTATACAATTTGTGCAGACCCGGCACGACTCCGCGGTTTTCAATATCGGCCAGCCTGCTGATGTGGAGAATGAAGTCGGGACGTCCTCGGCGCGCGGCCAATTCATGGCTGGCGCGCTCTACATCGCGATAGGTTAGTCCAAGTCGTTCGCGGACCTGCCGCAGACGAAGACCGGGAAGCATCAGTACCCTCGGGGGCTGGGCGGATCCCCACGTGCACAGGGCAATCGAATCACCATACTGTTAAGTTTCCAGAACAAAGATTCGATGTCAACTGCCGGCCTGTTCAAAGCAGAACCGCCTCGCGAACTGAGTTTCACCGGACCCACGCCAGACCGTCAGGTTGCTTCCCCGTGGACACGTAGCCGGTGACTTCCAGGCTCTTCAAATCCAGGACGGCGACCTTGTCCTTCCCGCTGACGGCCACATAAGCTCGGGAGCGATCGGGGACCATCACAATACCCGCTGCACCACCTCCGAGATTGATCTGCTTAACCTCTTTCCGGGTAGCCGCATCCAGCACCACGAGATTGCTGCCCGTCGGGGCCGCGCCGCCTCCACCGGCGATCAAGACCCGTTTACCATCCGGGGTGAACTTCAGCCGGTTGGCCCCCGGCAGCGAAATGGGCAGAGTTTCGATCACGCGCTTGCTTGCAGCATTGATGATCGTCACCGTGGCGTCCTGCGCGTTTGCCGCCCAGATCTCCTTGCTGTCGGGCGACAGGTCAAAGCCTTCCGCACCGTGGCCGGCTGGGACGTTAGTTACCCGCCATGTTTTCCGAGGGCCGCCGGGCGGCGGGCCCATCCCGGGGGGAGGTCCATCACCAGGAGGTCCGCCGGCAGGAGGCGCGGAACCCGACGGAGCATTGCTGCCCGGCGGGGGACCGAAGCCGCTGGCGGGCGGAGAAACCTGCTCGATGATGCTGATGGTGCCCGAACTGACATTGGAAGTGACAATCCGGTCGAGACTTTCCGAGACCACAACCATGTGCGTTCTGTCCTGCCCAGTCCCGAGAACCCAATCAATGCTTTGCGTGGCAGGATCGTAGCGGCCAATGGCCTTGTTTGTCTCCACGGTGAAGTACAGCTTGCCGCCAGCGAACGCCAAGCCATGCGCGGAGCGCAGCGCGCCGAGATGGATCGGCGGCAACGCTTTCTGCGCTGCCAGATCGATTACCGAGATCGTGTTCAAAGCGCTGTCCAAGCCCCCGTAGTTCGAAATGTAAGCCAGTTTTCCATCCGGCGCTGCCACGATTTCATGCGGATCCGGCCCAGCGGGCACGCGCGCCACGATCTGCAAGTTCTCTGGATCGACAATGGCCAGCGAATGGTCGCTTTTCTCCAGCACCAGCAGCGCCGGCGAACGCGTTTGTGCCGCGGTGAAATTCGCACCCAGCAAGAAAACGCCGTAGGCGGCCGCGCGCCAAATCGAACTTCGCCCTGGGTTCATCCACCGCCTGGTCATATTTCCTCCCACTGGTTCCGAAGCCTCCTGCAAATACTACACTCTTGCTCGCCCTGAACGAATTGAAAGGGAACTTGCCGATCGAAGATTCCGTCCTCCGGTCGGAAAAGGGGCTTGGTTCTTTCCTCCTGTAGAAGCGGACTGCGGTCCGCCGTTTCCTTCTCTGGCCTCTATTTGTGCATTTCTGGGGGCGCGGGCGCGCCGTGGCGGTGCCGCAGGTTAGCCCGCCGGGGGGTTTCTGCGCAGCAGCGTGGCTGCACGCACCTGCTTCCATTCCCGCAGTTGCGGCGTCAAAGCGATCATATCGCGGCTCCATCGCTCTGTGTGGTCCTGCCGCGCCGTTCTCCTACGGGAGGCATCCGTGACACGACGCAAATACTCCGTGCTTCTGCTGCTGGCAGCATCCATCGCTGCGCCGCTGTGGGCCGGCGCGCATTCCGCCGCCGCCTCTAAGAAGCTGCAATCGCTTTCCGGCGACTGGGAAGGCAAGGACGGCCACGGCATGGCCGTGAAAACCAGCTTCCAAGTCCTGGCCTCCGGCACCGCCGTCATGGAGACGCTCTCCCCTTCAGGCATGGAGGAGATGGTCACCCTTTACAGCATCGACGGCGACGGCATCGCCCTCGTCCATTACTGCCCCACAAACAACCAGCCGCGCATGCGCGTGGTGCCCGATTCCGACGATGTCAAAGAGCTCAGCTTCGACTTCCAGAGTGCCGGCAACCTCAAATCGCCTTCCACGGGACACCAGCATCACCTGGTCCTCAGCTTCAACGACGCCGATCACATCATCGAAACCTGGACTTGGCGCCAGGATGACAAGGATATCCCCATGCTCTTCCACTTCACCCGCAAGAAAAACTGAACTAACGCTGGTTGCCGTTTTTGCCTTTGCAGGCTCGCAGCAAACGCCAAGGGATCTTGGCAGGCTGCGCCCCAGAGAAAAGAGCACGGCACTATTCACCGCTTCCGATGTTTGTAGGGGCACGATACATCGTGCCCGCAGTTGTCCGACGGCGCAATTTGGAATCTGCTATTCTGCAAAGCATATGGCCTCCCACGTGAAACTCTCCGGTCTCGGGCTGTGCGCTCTCTATTTGAGCCTGGTCCTTTTCCTCGGTGGTGTCGCCGTACAGGCACAGGAAGCGGCTGTCGCTCCGCCTTCCGCGGTTTCCAAACCGGTCACCGACGCCGACTTCATCGCTGCTGCCGATGAAGTTCTCGGCCAGATGAGCCAAATCACTGGCCTGAAATTGGTCACGCCATTGAAAAAATCCCTACGTTCGCGCGAGGAAATCCGCGCCTACGTCATCAAGCAGATGAACGAAGACAAGAATGCCGCCGAACGCTACGCCGACGAGCGCAGCGCCGAAGCCTTTGGCCTCCTTCCCAAGGGATTCGACCTCGATTCGTTCATGGTCAACGTGCTCACGGAACAGGTCGAAGGGCTTTATGATCCGAAGACCCGCGAGTTTTACATCGCGGACTGGAGCCCGCTTGCCGACCAGCGCATGGTCATGGCGCATGAACTGACGCATGCGCTGGAGGACCAGCATTTCCAAATCGAAGCGTGGGCCAAAGCAGCCCGGCCCAATGAGGATGCCGAGCTGGCGCGCGACTCCGTGCTGGAGGGCAGCGCCATGGCTGCCATGATTGATTACCTGATGCTGGGGACGGGCCGCTCCCTGAAGGACGTGCCGGACTTCGACCCGGGCGTCTTGATTGGCGATTTGGGCAGCACTCCTACGCTGCAAAAAGCTCCACCGTTCCTCAAGGACGCGCTGATGTTTCCCTATCTCGGCGGACTTACCTTCTCGGCTGCAGTCATGAAGAATACCGGCTGGTCCGCTCTCCCGGGCTTGTTCGAGAAGCCGCCGGTTTCCACACAGCAGATCCTCCACCCGGCGCTCTATCGGTCCGGCAAGACTCCCAGGAGTGTAACTCTTCCGCCGCTGGAAAAGATGCTCGGCGATAACTGGTCAAAGCTCGACGAAAACATCATGGGTGAATTTGGCTGGAAGGAAGTATTGAAACAATTCCTCGACAACGATCGGGCCAAGTCCCTGGCAGCAGCGTGGGATGGCGACCGCTATATGGTCTTCGAGCAGAAAGGAACCAAAAGACTCCTCCTGGTGACTCGTCTTTACCTGGACAGCGAAGAACTCGCGGCGCGTTTCTTCGGGCAATATTCGGAAGCGCTCGAGAAGAAGTACTCGGAGCGCACGAATTTGCTCCGCCGCCCAAACTTTTTCTCGTTTGATACTCCCGATGGCGGCGTGTTCCTGGATTGTCTGGGAGACGAGTGCGTGACCCTGGAAGGGGCGACCCGCAACATGTTCGACGGTTTCACCAAAACCCTGAACTGGCCTTTGGCTCCGCCACCACGCGAGCGTCCCGGGGCCGCGCCTGCGAAGACAGCCGCGATTTCCGCCCCAGCCGCGCCACTCGTTGCAGGAATTTTTCCTCCAGCCGCGCAAACCGCGCCGTGAGAAGCAGGTCGCGCGAATTGGCGCGCTGGCGCCGCAGCGTGGCAACCGCCAATTTGGCAAATTGAGCCGCCTTGGCCAGGTCTTTGGCGTGACGCTCGTAGTAAATGGCCAGTTGCTCGCAGGCGTGAATGCCCTCGTGCAGATCGGCAACCATGTCCAGCCATATCTCGGCGGCGCGCTCGTGTTCGCCGCGGCGCTTGGCCATCAGCGCAAGATCGCGGCGCGCCTTCGGGCGGAATTCCGCCGGCAGGCCAATCGCCAGGGCCTGCGCGCACGCGGAATGCGCGCGATCGGCGTCACCGCGCCGCTGCAAGAATCTTGAAAGCCCGAAGAGATCCAGGCTTTCGATTTCGTTTGCGGAATCGGCTGGCTCGGAAAGTAGCGTGTTGATCTTCCCGAACAGAGCGGCCAGCCCGCGTAAATCCATCTGATTATGGCGCACGACCCCCGCGAGCGGCTCGGCGGGCCCGCCGCGCAGGTAATCGAAATAAAATTGCGGGATCAGCGCCGACGCCACATCGTTTTCGCGATGCCAGCCGAGCCGGGGCGCGTCGAGGACATGGCGTTCGAGTTCCGCGAGCCGCACGGAACCGAGACGGAGCTTCCACAACGCGCGGGCGGGATGCAGCAAATCAAGGTGAGCGGCGAGTTTCGGCGCAGCGATGGAGCGCGTCATCGTGAAACGATTTTCGAGCAACGGCCAATCGAACGATTTGCCATTGAAGGTAACCAGCACGGGTCGTTCGACAACACGCGTAGATAACTCATGAAGTATTGAATATTCTTCAGTAAAATCACGCATGAAGAATTGTTCGACCTGCAAACCTCCCGCATCCCACCACCCCAGGCCAATCAGAAAGGCATACGTGCCGGTGCCGCCCGCGAGTCCGGTAGTTTCCGTATCGAGGAAAAGCCACTTCGTCGGGTCTTCCAGTGCGGTGCGCGTTTTGCGGGAGAGCGATTCATTGCGCGTGCGCGACAGTAATTCCAGCGCTATGCACGATGGCTCAGTAAATTCCGGAGTGGAAAACCAGTTTCGAATGGCCAGGTGCTCGCCGAAATGAGTATTGGCGACGCCCGCGCCGAGGAGCCGGCCGACCGAGTCTGCTTCGCCGGGTGTTAAGAGGGCGGCGGGCCGCGCCGGGATTGGTCGCGTGGGCTTCAGCGCAGCGAGCCTGGAGAATCTGTCGGTGGTTGCAGGCATTTTAGGCACGCAACCTGTCGAGGATGGCGAGGGCGGCTTCTTTGGCGCGCGGGGCGAGATCGCCGGCGGGGCCGACGCAGGAGGGGCAGCCTTGCTTGCAGGGGCACGCGGCGATAAGTTCGCGGGTTTTTTCTATGAGCAGAGCGTGCGTTCGAAAGAGGGCTTCGGAGAAGCCGATTCCGCCGGGGTAGGCGTCGAAGAGATAAAGATTTGGTTCGAAGAATTCCTTGGCATTGCTGGAGATGGCGTCCTGCAACCGAGCTGGAGAGCAGTCTGCTTCGAACGGAGAGGTGATCGAAAGTGACGCGTGATCCTTCGCTTCGCTCGGGATGACAGCGTGCGGATCTGACGAATCGGATGAGGGCCCTGCAGCCACTTTCAGTGGCCGCAGGATAAACGGGCGTTCGCCGATGGCCGTGCCTAGGTCGCGGCAATCGCACATGAGGAGAAGGGTGGCGACGGATTCGAGGGCCTGGAGGAGACCGAACATGCCGCTCTGGCGCTCGCTCACGGTGAAAGGAAGTGAGTCGAGGAGCGGGCGTTCGAGAGTGATCCAGTAGGAGGTGGTGTGCATTTCGTTTTCGGGGAGTTCGAGTTTGCCGTCGCCGATGGTTTCGTTGGTGAAGAATTTGATTTTCTTGAAGCCCACGACTTGGGAGCGGACGAGCACGTCGCCGTGGGAGCGGGAGTGCGCGGATCCCAGGGAAACGGCGTCGGTCTGTTGTGAGGCGGCGGCGACTTCTAAGATGCGGACTTGCGTGTAGCGGACGGCGTCGGTGTAGTAGTCGACGTCGACGCGCTTGACGAAGGCTTTGCGTTCCTTGAAGTCGAGATGTTCGACGTGGTGTTGCTGGCCGCCGTGGAGGTAGATGGCTTTTTCGTGGACGTACGCCAGCGCACTGGGGAAATCAATTTCGCCGATGACATTTGGCGCAGCGGTGACGTCGACGATCACGAAATTGTCGCTCGTGACGGAACGCAGGCTTATGGTATCGGCGGGATAGGCCTCCTGCGTCCAATGGAAATTATCTCCCGCTAAATGGAGAAAACCGGCTTCGGCGAGCCGCGCGCAAAGATCTGGGAGGTCGACATCGCCGAATTTGTCGCGCGGCGTGATGGGCAATTCGAACGCCGCGCATTTCAGATGATTGATGAGGATCTCGAGATTGTCGGGCTGGATGAAAGCGTGCTCGGGAGTGTTGCCGAAGAAATAGTCGGGATGGCGAACAATGAATTGATCGAGAGGCGCAGAGGAGGCCACCAGCACGGCGCAGGAGCTTCCCCTGCGGCGGCCGGCGCGGCCGGCCCGCTGCCAGGTGGCGGCGATGGTGCCGGGGTATCCGGCCATGACAACAGTATCGAGGGAGCCGACATCAATGCCCAGCTCGAGCGCGCTGGTCGAAACAACTCCGCGGATTTTTCCCTCGCGAAGGCCGCGTTCGATTTCGCGGCGCTCGTTCGGCAAGTACCCGCCGCGATAGCCGCGAATGTTTTCCGGTTTTCCCGGCGGCTGGGGATTTGCGTCCTGCAAATAGGTGAGGAGGATTTCCGTGTGCAGGCGCGAATTGGCGAACACCATGGTTTGCAGATCGCGTTTCAGGAATTCCTGCGCGACGCGAGAGGCTTCGTTGATGTAGCTGCGGCGGATGCCGAGGGCGCGATTTACAACCGGAGGATTGTAGAAAACGAAAGTCTTCTCCGCGGCCGGCGCGCCATTGACATTCAAGACTTCGACTTCGGATTCCAGAAGGCGTGAAGCTAGGTCGCCGGGGTTGGCGATGGTTGCAGAGCAACAGATGAATTGGGGATCGCGGCCGTAGAAGCGAGCGATGCGGCGGAGGCGGCGCAGGACATTGCACAAGTGGCTGCCAAAGACGCCGCGGTAGGTGTGGAGTTCGTCGATGACGATGTAGCGGAGGTTTTCGAACAGGCGCGTCCAGCGCGTGTGGTGTGGCAGGATTCCGGTGTGCAGCATGTCTGGATTGGTCAGCACGACGTGGCTTTTTTCGCGGATGGCTTTGCGGGCGTCGGCGGGGGTGTCTCCATCGTAGGTGAAAACGCCGAAGCGATTTTGCAGACGCTGGTTGAGGTCGTGAAGTTCGGCGAGCTGGTCTTGCGCGAGCGCTTTGGTGGGGAAGAGGTAGAGCGCGCGGGTGTCGGAATTCTCGAGCACCTCGTTCAACACCGGCAGGTTGTAGCACAGCGTTTTTCCGGAAGCTGTGGGCGTGACGATGACTACGTTTTTTCCGGCGTGGACGGTTTCCGCTGCGGCAGCTTGATGGATGTACAGGCGGCGGATGCCCTTGGCGGCGTAGCAGAAGGCCAGGTCAGCATGCACCCAAGCAGGGAAGTCCGCCCATTGGGCATCGCGTGCAGGAAAATGGCGCACGGCGGTGAGGATTTCGCCGCTGTGGTCGCGGGCGGCAAAGGCGTCGAGGACTTCGTGAACGCGGGTGATGGTTGCCGACATGGGGGACCTGCGAACTGCCAGCGATTCGGGCATGAAGAGCGCCTTTTCTTGCTTCGCCTTTTGTTCGCTTAAGGTAGCACGGGGCGTTTGGCGACGCAAGACGGAAAATGGGTGCATTCAACGAGGACATCGAGAAGCAGCAAAGATGGGGATGCTGCGAGTGTCAGAAGGCAAGTTGTACGGAATAAGGGTTCCACGTGTTAGGGGTCCATGAATCTGGACTCTCGCTGGCGCATCACTCCGCGAGTGGCGCAACCCCGGACTCACTGAGAGCGACGCCCGACGGCGAAAAAGTCGCGCGGAGAGGCTCTCGGAAAGGTCGGGCATGGCGAAGTCTCAAAGACTTAGCGAAGCCGCAAAATGAATATAGCACCGATGATGAAAAGGAGCGCGGAGGCGGCGAAGGCGGTCTGGACGTTGAAGGCCGACCACATGAAGCCGACGAGGAGACTGGAGACGAAGTCACCGACGGCGTTGACGGCAGCGAGGGTGCCGAAGGCCATGCCGTGTTGCTCTTTGGGAACCAGTTCGGCGGAGAGAGAATCTTCGAGCGCCTCTTCGGTGCCGATGTAGAGACCAGCCAGAACAAAAATCACCGCGAGCAGCCCTAGGGAATTTGTTCCGCTGCAGAGAAGGAGCGCGGTGACCGCGGCAAGCGCGTATCCTCCTGCGAGGACCGCTTTGCGACTGGGCACATGGTCGCTCAGCCAGCCGCTGAGATACGCCGAGCCGGCATAGAAAACGTTGTGGAGCGTATAGAGGCCGACGGCGAGGGTTGCTGCGCGGGCCATGCCGTGGCCGGGGGCCAGCGTTCGCGTGGCGTAAAGAATCAGCATGGTGTGCGAGAAATCGCCCGCGCCGAAGACTCCCACGCCCGCGAGTAATTGGCGGAAAGGAAGCGGCAGCGCTTGCAGACCGAGGAGGAAGGATCGTGGAGGCCGGGCTGCGATGGGCCGCTCGCGGACGAGCAGCCAGAAAATCGCGACGGCGGTGAGGCCGGGCAGAAGCGTCCAGAGAAAAACCTTGCGATAAGAATGCGCAGTTGCTTCGAGCAGCCCGAGCCCAGTGAGCGGGCCGGCGATGGCGCCTAGCGTGTCCATCAAGCGCTCGAAACCGAAGGCGCGGCCGTAGGCGCTCGGCGGGACATCGGCGGCGAGCAGGGCCTTCTTGGCAGGCGAGCGCACACCGCGACCCATCCAGGCGGCGACGCGGCCGAAGAGGACATGATAGGCGTGGGTGGCGAAGGCGAACGACGCCGTCGCCAGCGCGGTGAAGGCGTAGCCAAAGACAGCAAGAGGCTTGCGATGCTTCAGGCGATCGGTGTAGTGGCCGGCGGCGAGTTTTGCGAAGCTGGAGAGACCGTCGGCGATACCTTCGATGGCGCCAAGCCACATCGGGCCTGCGCCGATGGCGGCCAGAAATGCGGGGAGCACAGCTGTAGCGGTTTCGTGGCTCCAGTCGCTTAAGAGGCTGGTTAGGCCGACGCCGAGTACGGTGCGATTCAGCCAGGATTGCTCTTCGGGGGCGTCGGGCATGGGAAGGCAGTTTATAGTTGAAAGTTCAAAGTTAAAAGTTCGGAGCTCGGCGGATAGTGATTTACCTGAAATTCAAAATCGAGAGGGGCGGAGCGTGCCAGAGCGGCAGCTCCGCCGCCACGCTCCAAATTTATTTCTTGGCCGCGCGGTAGAGGATGACGCGGACTTTTTCGAGAGTGATGAGGCCGCCTTCCACCATTTCGTCCAGGTGGGGGAGAATTCTTTCGATGCGCTCGATGGATTCGATGACTTCAAGAATGATGGGGAGGTCCTGCGACAAGCGCAGCAGCTTGTCGGTGTGATAGACGCTTGAGCCGCCGTAGCCGCCGACGCCCCGCAACACGGTTGCGCCGGAGAAGCCGTCTTTCCTTAGCATATCCACGATGGCTTCGTGGAGGGGTCTGCCATGCCATTTGTCCGATTCGCCGATGTGGATGCGCATCAGCGTGCGTTCGCCTTCGAATTTTTCGTGGGTCATGTGTGAACCTCGTGACTCGCGACACTCGCAACGCGGAGTGTCACAAACTCATCGCCCTAGCCTACAGATTGAAGGGCACGATGTCTGGTTCCCCTACGGGCGTCGCAACCAGATGCAATGGCCCAGCTGAATTCCAGTGCGACTAGAAGCGATTAGCTAGGCGAATTCCGGCAACCGACAAAAGCAGGCCAGCGACTACGCTTGCTCCCACATAGGCGGTGGCCCAGGCCCACTCGCCGGCTTCCAGCATCTTGGCCGTTTCCCAGCCGAAGCTGGAGAAGGTTGTGTATCCGCCGAAAAAACCGACGGCGATGGCCACGCGCCAGTCCGGGGAAATCACCATGCGATTGAGCGTGAATTGGCCGATCAAGCCGAGCAGGAAGCAGCCAGTCAAGTTGACGACCAGGGTGCCGACCGGGAAGGTGCTTGCCGCGCGGACTTGTACGACGCCCTGGAGGCCGTAACGCGCCAGCGTGCCAACGGCGCCAAAAACCGCGATCAGCGCAAGACGCAATGTCGCTCCAATCCGTCACTTGCCCCGGCGGGCGCGCCAATGGCCCGCGGTTCACCAAACAAAAAACTCCTGGCGCCACTGGGCTGCCAGGAGTCATCAGCACCGGGGAACATCACCGGGACGGTTATGGCGAACTCCATCGCCACTCGAAAGTCACTTCAGTCTAGCATTTTCCCGCATTGCTGGAAGGCCAATTCAATGCCTTGATCCATGGCTGCAAGCGGAGATTCAATCGTCTCGCCGTGTCCGACGGCCAGCCGCGCGGGCTTCACATTTCGAAGTTTCTTTGCGCTTTCGGCTGCGCACTCCCGGTTCCGGGAGAATAACGCGGGAAAAGGAAATTGAAGACTCCCCACGCCAAAAGGCGGGGGATTCTTTGGAGTTACTATTGGACATTGCAAGGTTGGTACTCTTGTTCGATGGCTATGACGCGGGGCATCGCAAAAAGAGAACCACTTTGGCCGCCCCAGCCTGCGATTCGAAACGTCTTATCAGGCTGCAGTGCGACCTTGCTACGGCTGCAGTTACGCTCGGCACCAAGGGCCGTGGGCGTAATGTATTCGTCAGACATTCTTTTGATTCTCCACGTACTGCTTCATGACTTCGAGCGGTGCACCGCCCACGGTTGAGACCAAGTACGAATTCGTCCACAGACTTGGCAGGCGCTTTCGGAGGCTGACGAATTCTTTTCTCAAGACGTGTGACGTTACAGCCTTGATGCGCTTGACAAAACGGTGGATCCCAAACTGAGGGTCCACTTCGCAAAGCAGGTGAACCTGGTCTGGCACGATTTCCAGAGCGCTGATCTCCGCTCGATACTTTAGAGCAGTCTTGCGCATGATTTCCTCAAGCCGTTTGGCGATATCGCCAACGAGAACTTTGCGGCGATACTTCGGGCACCAAATGACGTGATATTTACAGCTGTACACGACATGGTTGTTCGACTTGTAGCCTAGCATCATGAAAGGGATGATACAGCTTCGCCTTTCATTGCCAACAGATATCTTTAAGCTGCATACCTCGTCTTATATCCCCATGCCTGAAGGCAGGGGCTCTACGGCGCGACATGGTAGAACTTGAATACGCCGGCCACGATCACCCCCATTTGCGTGGTGAAAGCGTCTCCGGCGATCAATGAACCATCGCGGACATCCAGGTACGCCATGTGGCCCGGCGTATGACCCGGAGAAAAAACGGCCTGAAGAGAGCCTACGCGGTCACCATCGTTGAGGAGGAGCGCAGGGCGGGATTTCACGCCTGGAAAACCGAGCAGCTTTTTCCCTCTTTCACCCGCATCCAAATGAAAAATCGCGAGTGAGAAGGCGGGACTCACGCCGCCCAACAAAGAAATCGATACCTGCAAGTTCGCGGACAAGATCGTCTGTGGATCCCACATGATCAATGTGGGCGTGTGTGAGAACGATGCGGCGAATCGGCGCGCCCAGGGTTCGCGCTGCTTTCAGTATGCCGGGCGCTGATCCGGCGAGGCTGGTATCGATGAGAGTGAGCCCATCGTCTTCCCTAACCAGAAAACAATTGATCATGCCGAAGCGAGTCAGACGGAAAAGGTTTTTGGCTTCTTGCCTTGGTTCCACTCCACTACCCAAGAGAGGCATCGGCCTTCGATGGTGCTGGCGTTGGATTCGGTTTGGCTTTTTCGAGGAGGACGATTTTTTCGATCCGCGCGTTGCTGCTGGAGACAACCAAATCGGCGGAGATCTTGTCGCCAGGTCCCAGCGATTCGGCCTCTTTGGCGATGGTGTAGCTCATGGTCATCGCCGGCATCAATCCTGGAATGTCTCCGTGTTTTACGATAATAAGTTTCTTCGGCAATTCAACCGCGACAACTTCGGCCTGGATAGGATAATGCCTCTGTTCGGGCTTGGTTTCACACCCTGCCAAGACGGAAATCAATATTCCCTCGGCCAGTATCACGAATGTCTGCAAGTGTCGCATTGGCTTCTCACTCCCTTCGACGATTCTCATGAACAGGGCCGCGGCGGCAAGTGCTGGAGGGGGCTCCCCTCGAGCGGCCCGCCACGGCTCTGGCGCCGCCGCTACAAATGAAAACGGTAGCGCACCTGGACGTAGAGTTCGCGCGGATTCAAGTAGTGAGTTCCGCCGAAAGTAAAACTGTTGTCGAGGAGAACGCGGCGATTGGCGACGTTCAAGGCTTGAACGTTTACGGAGAACCTCTCACCGAAACTCTTTCCCAGCGCGAGGTCAAATGTGGTGTGCGGTTGGAGATGATCGCCGGGGACCAGCGGGTCGCCGTTGGTGAAGCCGGAGGCGTAGTAGACGTCGGTCGAAGCGTAGGAATGGAATGGGAAATCGTAGCGCACGCCGAGGTGCAGGGTGTGGCGCTGGTCGTGATCGAGGAGCTGGAAGCCCTCACCAAAGGAAAAGTCGGTGAGTCCGCCGTTGATGTTGCCAAAGGCGAGGGCCAGCTGATTCGAATAGGTTAAGTAAACCTGGGCGCGGTGGCGGATGCGGGGAGAGCGGAGCGTGAGCTCCCAGCCGTTGATGCGCGCACCCTGAATAGTTACGGGGAAAAACAAATCGGAGTTGTTGAAGGTGTTATGGTCGAAGAAATTCTCGGCACGAGTGAGAAAATTGCTGGCGTCGAGTGTCCAGCCGTGGAAGGGAATGGTGACGCCAAACTGGTGTTCTTCATCTCGTTCTCCGTGGAGCGGAATAAAGCTCAGATTCTGATTGTTGGCGGCTTCAAGGAGCGGACCGGAAACCGTCAACAAAGGCGGCGCCTGGTAGAAATGGCCGTAGAAGGCGCGGAAAACCCAGTGGAGCTTGGGAATCCGCAGGGAAGCGCCGAAACGCGGGCTGGTGGCATTCTCGACCACTCCGCCGGAGAAGTGCGTTTGTCGGAGGCCGGCACTCAAGTTGAGCCAGGGTGCTGCTTTGAACTGTTCTTCGGCGTAGACGGCCGCGAGCCCTCCAATTGGGCTATGTCTCTCTTGTGGGTCCACGTTCTGGCATTGCGCGGGGTCCTGGCAGATCAAACCAAAGAGTTGATCGTCCCGTTGAGAAAAGCCATAAAGACCGACGCGAAGGTTGCTGCGGTTCTTGATCCATGAAAGCGTGGCCTGGCCACCTTGGTACTTCGAGCGGCGGTCTTCGGTTGCGGAACTGGGGAAGTCCTCGAGGGCACTTTGATAATTTGCGCGGTTGTAGTGGTAGAAGGGCGAGATCGTGAGCATGAGCCCCGGACTGAATGTGCGGACCCAAGAAAAAGCAACAAAGGAGTCGTCCTCGCGGTTGGCGTCGGCGAGGAACTGACCCTCGGTGCCGGGGTGGTTTGGGTCGAAGGGGACTTGATAGAAGTCACGCCGCGTCTGCGCGAGCAGGCGCAACTGGTTTTGTGAATCCGCGTTGTAAATCAACGAAGTGAAGCCGCCGAAGCCGTTGGCCCCATCGTGGATGACCGCGGAGGTTGGAGTCTGCAAACCGAGATTGGTGCGGTTTCCGTTCACGCTGGCGTAATAGGCGAAGCGATTGGTGTGGCCACCGAAGTTCAGCTGGTCGTCGGTTTGATAGAAATTGCCGGCACTGAGGACGAGCTCGGCTTCGTTGTCGCGCTCGAACCCGGTGCGGGGGGCGACGTTGAAAATGCCGTAGGTGCGGTCGCCGTAGTCGGCCGAGTAGCTCCCGCGTTGCGCCTCCATGGTATCGATGTCTTTTGGGTCGACCTGAGGACCGAGGTTGCTGGCGATGTTGGTGTTGGGAATCGCCACGCCATCGATCAGCCAGGTCACTTGATGGCCGCCGCGGACGTGCAACTGATCGTGGACGACGTAGGAACCGGGGACGTAATCGGTAATCAGCGCCAAGCTGTTGGTTCGTGAGGCGCCGGGTGTATCGCTGATTTCCAGCCGGTTGACGAGCGTGCTGGGCGTGATGGACTCGAGCTGGCCCGGTCCGACGTCAGCGGAAACGGTGATTGACTCGGATTGGGAGCCAAGCTTCATCTCAAAGTGCAAAATGGGAGCCGTCCCGGAGAGCACACCGATGGTTTGTTCCTCGCTGGCGAAGGAAGCGGCAGAGGCGGTTACGCGATATTCGCCAAGTGGAACCGCATCGAAATGAAACTCGCCGTTTGCATCGGTTGGTGCGGTTTGAACGTAGCTGGAGGTCTTGGACTTCAGCGTGACGGTGACGTCTGGTACGGGCCGGTGCTGCGGATCGTGCACAATCCCTCGTACCGTACCGAAGACCGTGCCGAAAACTGGAAGAGCGACAAATAAGACAACTACTAATAGGAAAGTGCGTTTCATGGAATCCCATCCTCCAAGGATCAGTCGCACGGCATTGAAAGCCGCAGCTCGGGTTGATCAGCGAATGTGAGCAGACAGCTGTGCGTCAGATGGCCGCGGAGACGGAGCGAGGAGGAGGAGAGAGAGGTTCGATCGAACGCGGAAAATCGGAGGCTTTCGCCAGCTCCATGGGCGAATTGATCGCCGCCGCCACGTCAACTGCTACCGACGCGGGCAGCACGAAGGCAATCGAAGCGACCAGCCAGCGGTCAGAATCATGACAGCAAGACATGCTGCAGGCCATCATTCCGGACATCTCATGCGCGCAGTCCATGTGATTCGCGGGCACGGCGGGGGTCTTCTGGTGATGATGCGCGGGGATCGGGCACTGACCGGAGGTGCAGCAGGCGGATTGAGATGACGACCATGCGGCTCCGGCGAGCGGCGCGTAGAGTAAAACAACTACGAGCAAGCAGATACTTGCGGAAATCGAACGTCGGCGACGTTGATCGCGGAGGGTCATGGGTCTCCCGATAGCCATTCAATTATACAGGAAAAGGCTTTCCCATGCGCGACTGGTTCGATACCCATCGGCAAGGTGTGCTGTGGTCGCCTTCCTATTTCGGCGCCAGTTGCGGCCGTGCCCCCCCGCAACACTCTCAAGAGTTATATCGAGCAGCATAAGACGCCGCGCAGACGTTTTAAGGAGCCGGCCAGCAGTCCGGAGCCTTACGGCCACAGCGGTAAGCAAGGCGCTATCCTTCGAATCTTGACTTGGCGCCCGGCACGTCGCAGACTCGAATCATGGCTCACAGCTATATTCGGTTGGATTTTGGCACGGACGAGGAGAAGGCTCAGCAGGCTCGACACAAACTCGATGGCTGGAAGCAGGCTTTTCGCCTCGACAAAAAGCTGCAGTACAAGTTGGAGCGTCCTCAAAGCGCGGCCGCCGAAGACCGTTCCAAGCCCGAACCCACTGCCCAGGCGGCTCCACCGGGAAAATCCAAAGGAAAAGCCGCGGGAAAGACGAAAGGCAAAGCAGCATCCGCTAAAGCGAGCGAGCCGGCTGCGGAAAAACCGGCGACGGCCACCAACGGGAAAGTGGGCTTGCTGGTCAGGCTCTATTTTTCTTCGCACGAAAAACTTTCCGAACAGCGCTGGCTGGATCGCATCCCGTCCGAGGAGCCTTTCAAGAGCGCTTCACCGAAAGTTGTTCATCACCACGATCCGGAATTCGAATCGATCGACCGGCAATTCGAAACTCTTGAGTGATTTGACCGCGAGAAGGATTACCGGGCATCAAGTCTCAGGGCCAAATTGGCTGCAAAGTTCGGGGCCCAGGGTCAGCCAGCAGCACCAATTTGGACGGCGTCCGGTGGAAATCCGGTATAATTGAATCCCGCGAACGTCCGGACTCCAACTTGAGGGCAGAACGAATGGCGTTACAAACGCGCGTCAAACTAGCAAAGCTTGACGCCCCCAAGGTTAGCGGCCTCGATCACCATACCCTGATTCGCATCTACCGCACGATGTTCCTTTCGCGGCGGCTCGATGACCGCGAGATTCAACTGAAGCGCCAGAACAAAATCTACTTCCAGATCTCCAGTGCCGGGCACGAAGCAGTTTGTGCAGCCATGGGATTATCCCTGCGGCCGGGAGTTGACTGGATTTATCCCTATTATCGCGACCGCGCGCTCTGCCTCATGCTCGGCGTGACGCCACTAGAAACTCTTCTTGCGGCAGTGGGAGCAAAGGACGACCCCAGCTCCGGCGGCCGGCAGATGCCGTCGCATTGGGGCCAGCCCAAGTTGAACATCGTCAGCAAGTCCTCCTGCACAGGCACGCAATTTGTACAGGCGGTGGGCGCCGCCGAAGCCACGCTCTATTACGAGGGACGGCCCCAGGCTCTGACCCAAGCGAAGAACGCCCCGCTCGGCGAATACGTCAATAACTGCCGTGACGAAATCGTCTATGTTTCGGGCGGAGAAGGGGCAAGCAGCGAGGGCGAGTTCTGGGAATCCTTGAACGTCGCCTGCGCCAAGAAACTCCCGCTGCTGTATCTGGTGGAAGACAACGGCTACGCCATCTCCGTGCCGGTTGAAGTGCAGACCGCCGGCGGGAGCATCTCGAAACTTGTGCGAGGGTTTCCCGGGCTGCATGTGGCGGAATGCGACGGCACCGATCCGATCGAAAGCTATTCCGTCTGCAAGGAGGCGGCGCAGCACTGCCGCGACCGCCGCGGTCCGGCGCTGATCCATGCGCACGTGACGCGCCCGTATTCGCATTCGCTTTCCGATGACGAAAAACTGTATAAGAGCGCCGAGGAACGCGAAGGAGAGGCGCGCCGCGATCCGATTTCAAAGTTTGCGCTCTTTCTGGTGCGGGAAGGCATCCTCGATCAGAAGCAAATCGAGAGCCTGGAAGCGGAAATCGACAATGAAGTCCGCGAAGCCGCCGACCAGGCACTGGCTGCCGAGGCGCCGTCCATCGATTCGATTCGAATGAACGTGTATTCGCCAGACGTGGATCCGACGTCCGCCGCGTTCGAAGCAGAACCCCAATTGCACGGCGCGCCAAAGACCATGGTTGAAATGGTCGCGCTGACCCTTGCCGACGAGATGGCACGCGACGAGCGCATTACCGTTTTCGGCGAAGACGTCGCCGACGCCAGCCGCGAAGACAACCTCAAACACGTAAAGGGGAAGGGCGGCGTATTCAAAGCCACCGCGGGATTGCAGCGCAAGTACGGCAGCGACCGCGTTTTCAATACACCGCTTGCGGAAGCGAGCATCGTCGGGCGCGCACTGGGAATGGCCACGCGCGGATTGAAGCCCGTTGCAGAAATCCAGTTCTTTGACTACATTTGGCCGGCCATGATGCAGATTCGCGACGAGCTGTGCGTGATGCGCTGGCGTTCGAATGGGGCCTTCAAGGCGCCGGTCGTCATTCGAGTGGCCATCGGCGGGTACCTGACAGGTGGCGGGGTGTATCACAGCCAGAGCGGCGAATCGATTTTCACGCACTGCCCGGGGCTGCGGGTGGTGATGCCATCCACGGCGCTCGACGTGGCGGGTCTTTTGCGCACCGCCATCCGATGCGACGATCCGGTGATGTTCCTCGAACACAAGCATCTGTATCGCCAGCCGTATAACCGCTCGGAGAATCCCGGACCCGATTTTACGATTCCGTTCGGCAAGGCGCGGATGGTGAAAGAGGGCAGCGACCTCAGCATCGTCACTTACGGTGCGGTGGTCCATCGAGCGGAAGTGGCGGCAGCACAGCTCGAGCGCGAAGGTATTTCCGTTGAAATCATTGACCTGCGTTCGCTATCGCCTTACGACTGGGAGACCATCCGGCGGACCGTTCGGAAGACTCACCGGGTCATCGTGGCTTACGAAGACATGTTGAGTTGGGGCTATGGAGCGGAGATCACCGCGCGCATCGCGGACGAACTCTTCGAGGAGCTGGACGCCCCGATTAGGCGCGTTGCGGCCATGGACACTTTCTGCGCGTACCAGCCCAAGCTGGAGGACGTGATCCTTCCCCAGACCAGCCACCTTACGGCGGCGGTGAAGCAGCTTCTGGAGTATTGAGCCGTTTCGGTTTAGACTTCGAGGAAAGGAAACTTTTTCGGGTGCATTTGCGTACTTCGATAGGGACACCAAGATAAATCGCTCTGTGGGGGTGACTCAATGACTTGCGTAAACTGCCGAAAAGACATCGCGGTGGGCTCAAGGTTTTGCTACAACTGCGGCGCCAAGCAGCCGGATACTCCTGCGCCAGGCCTTTCGCCGGAGACAGGTGGCAAGAAGAAATTGATGCGCTCGAGCACCGACAAGAAGATTGCCGGCGTGTGCGCTGGTTTGGCAGACTATTTTGACCTTGATCCCACCATCGTTCGCGTCGTGTGGCTGCTGGCCATTCTCTTTGCCGGGACAGGCTTTCTTGCTTACATCGTTCTTTGGATTGTGCTCCCGGTGGCCCCAGCTGGAGTAATACCAACCTCGGCAACTGCGGTTTCCTAGACTGTTAAAACCAGCCTTCCGCATCGCCTTAGCGAACCTGGTCGTCCCGGCGCAAGACGAAGCGAGGGAACAAAGCATGTTCGAGCGCGACACTAAAAAGGCTCGCTGAGTGATTTTCTTCGCACGCTACCAGGCAGTACGGCAGCTCCAGGGTCGACTCGGTCTACTTTGATCCAAGTAACACCATTATCGCAACTGACCCTGCGATTCATTCGCTCGATAGGGATTCACCTCGCTAGCTTCGAATTCCTGGGAAACCGAGACTTGCCTCCACGCTCTAAGAGGGGATGGTCGAGAGACAATAGTCCTGCGCCGACAGTGGCGAGAGCGAAGCTGCCGGCTAGCACCGCGAGAGGGAATTCGTAATTGTGCACGGCCAAGTAGCTTCCGGTACTGTGGACCTTCCAAATGGCCACACCCATTTCGATGGCCAGGAGCAATGCCGCGGCACGCGTGAACAACCCTAGCACCAAGAGAATGGCGCCGAAGACTTCCAAGACGCCGGCAATGTAAACGAAATATCCCGGCAGACCGTGCTGCACAAAGAAGTCCTGCATCTCCGCGCCGGAGTGCGCCAGCTTCGGATAACCGTGGGAGAAGAAAATCAGCCCGAGAGAGAGGCGAAGGACCAGCAACCCCAGCGGCTGAAGGGAATTGAGAGACTTCATGAAGGATCCTCCGCGATTCATTTCGGGAGTTTGCTTCGAACGCTTCGGAATTTTAGCAGAAAAGCAAAGGCCTCAGCGGCGCCCGCGGCGTGGCCAGGGTTTCAGGTACAATCGTTAGCGAATCAAAAAGAGCGACGGGGAATCATGACCGAGGTTGCGTCGATTGGCGTCGTGTGCAGCGGACGTGACGCTGGAGGATTGCCAAGCGTCCTTCGCGGCGTGGTGCGCCGCGCGAAGCGCGCTCGCCCCGGGCGTGCCTCCGGAGCGACGTTCGTGGGCCGCGCATGAGGAGGAAACTCCTCATTGCCGTGCCGCTGCTTGCCCTGGTAACGCTGGCGGCGTGGATGCTCCGGCCCAAGCATGAAACGCTGGGAGAAGCGTTTGTCAGCGATAAAGGCGCTCCGCTCCTGAGCAGCATCGCTCAAGTCCGCGAGCAAATGGTAATGCTGCATTACGGTGAGCGGGTGGACGTGATCGGCAAGCGTAATGACTACGTAAAGGTCCGCACCAACGCAGGCATGGTTGGCTGGGTGGAGAGCCGGCAGTTAATGGAAACAGCCCTATGGCAGCGCAGCGTCAAGCTGCTGGATCAAACCAGAGGAATGCCAGTGCAGGCGCGCGGCCGCACCAAGGTCTCCACCAATATGCGGGTCCAGCCTGGGCGGACGGAGCCACGCGTCTATCAATTCGGACGAAACGTGCCGGTAGAGATTGTAGGCCGCGCCGTGGCGGATTGGGAGCAAGTCACGGATGAGAAAGACGCATCGAGTGAGCCGGAGGAAACGAAGAAAGAAGACTGGTTCCTGGTCCGCGGTGTTGCGACCCGACCGCCTGGGGACGCCTCATCTCACGGAGCCGAGTCCGCGAACACCACGCAACCCGGCGACCAGACTGTGCCCATCGCCGGCTGGGTGGTGGCGCGTTTCGTCGAGCTGGATCTGCCAGATGCCGTGCGCGAAGGAGCGGCTTCGGCAAATATCCGCCCGATGGCGTGGTTTGAGCTGAATCGCGTGAACGACCCATCGGGAGCCAAGCCACAGTACCTGGTGGCAGCGGCGCGCGGGCCAGAAGGGCAAGTCTGTGACTTTACGGCGCTGCGCGTTTACACCTGGTATGTCAAGAAGAGCCGGTACGAGACTGCCTTCATCGAAAATAATCTGTGCGGCCAGCTACCTGTTCGCCTGGACAAAGGACCCAAAGGCGAGCCTGAATTTCGCTTCCGCGTGATGGAAGGGAACAGAGAGGAACGTGTCTACCGCTTGAACCAGACGGTTGTGCGCCGCGTACGGGCAGCCAGCGAAGCTTCCGGAAAACATGGTTCGGCGAGGCCGGCAAAGCCGGCGGCCAGATAGCTCATTTTGTTCCGAGTCTTGTTGATTTGAACAGGGCGGTCGGACGGATATCCGAGTTCCAGGGATGTCGCTCGCATTCTGAGATCACCGGGCTGGGGCGGAGAGTGAAACGATGACGCTGCATATCAGCGAGGCGGAAGCGCGTGCGGTGTTAACGATGCCGATGGCAGTGGAGGCCGTGGAAGCAATTTCGCGCAAGCAGGCGACCGGGGAAGTGGTCGTCCACCCGCGCAGGCGATTCGAACTGCCCGGTGGCGGATTCTTTCACTATATGGCCGCCGCGGATTTCTCCCTGGGCTTTGTCGCGATGAAGCAGTACACCTTTGTGCGTGGCAAGCTGCGGTTTCTTGTTCCTATCTACGAAATGTCGACGGGCGATTTGCTGGCGCTGATCGAAGCGGACTACATGGGGCAACTGCGGACCGGTGCCGCTTCCGGTGTGGCCACGAAATACCTGGCGCGCAAGGATGCTAGCGTCGCGGCAATCATTGGCACTGGGGGCCAGGCGAAGACACAGCTCGAAGCGGTTGCGACGGTTCGAAAGCTGGAATCCGCGCGCGCTTATGGGCGCGATGCGGCGAAGTGCGAGAAGTTCTCGGAAGAGATGGCCAAACGGCTGGGCATTCCAGTGCATATTTGCTCGTCTGCGGCAGAGGCGGTGCACGGTGCGGACATCGTCTCCACAGCCACAACCGCCTCGCAGCCGGTTGTATTTGGCGCCAATCTGTCACCCGGGGCCCACATCAATGCCATTGGAGCCAACCACGCGCACAAGCGCGAGTTGGACGATGAAGCAGTCGCCAGCGCCGACATCATTGTCGTGGATTCCGTGGAACAGTCGCGGCAGGAAGCGGGCGATCTGATCATCGCTTTTCATGGCGATGAGAGTTGCTGGACTGGGGTCAAAAAGCTTTCCGAAATTGTCGCGGGTAAGGCCAGCGGAAGAACTAGTGATACAGAAGTCACGCTCTTCAAGTCAAATGGGATTGCGTCCTGGGATCTCGCGGTGGCCATAAAGGTCTATGCGATGGCGCGAGAGAAAGGCCTTGGAAGGGAATTGCCACTCTGGAGTGACGGCGCGAAAGGCTAACTGCTTTTTTCATGCAGCTTGCGGCGCAAGGCATCATGCAGCCGGGACTTCACGTCACCCGGCAGATCGATCGGTTTCGAATCGCAGAAGACATCCACGGTCAGCCTGGTTTGATCGACCACCATCTTACACTCTTCACAGTGTTCCAGATGGCGCTCGAGTTCCTGCCTCACCGATAGAACGAGTTCACCGTCGATATAGTCGGAAATCTCGCGAATGACGCCCTGGCAATTCAATTTGTGCCACCCTGCCGAAAGTAGCGATTCAGCTTCTGGCGAAGTTTGAGCCGGGCCCGCAACAGCCTGGATTTTACCGCGGGAACCGAAATGCCGAGCACTTTGGCTGTTTCTTCGGTCGAAAGCTCTTCGACGTCGCGCAGCACAAAAACAACGCGGAAGTCCGGCTCGAGCTTATCGATGACCGCAGACAGGATTTCGTGCATTTCCGTCTGGGCAAACCGCTGCTCCGGGCTTGGCCCCCAATCCTCAAGCTCGCGGGGCATGAGGTCTTCGTCGCCTTCCACTGGCTCGTCGAGTGAAAACTGATTCGGGCGGCGTTTGCGGAGGCGCATCAGCGCTTCGTTCGCGGCGATGCGCACCAGCCAGGTGTAAAAGCGGGAGTCTTCCTGGAAGTCCTTGAGGTGCGCATAAGACTTGAGAAAGGCGTCCTGCATGGCGTCCTCGGCGTCTTCGCGATTCCGCGTGATGTTCATGGTCAGCCGGAAGATTTTCGCTTCATAGCGGTTTACCAGCTCTTCGAAGGCCTGCGCATCGCCGCGCTTGGCGGCGGCAACGAGCAGATGTTCGTCGTCGCGGGCAACGGTGGAAGGCAAACGGTGGGGATTCGGTGCGCTCAATGCTCCAGGCAGGCCGATGGGCGGCTGCATCCTCGCTGGTACTAAGACAGAGCATCGAACAGTTCTGCCCTCCTGTTTTGATGATGTGGCTAGCAAATGAGATTCAGGAAATGAGGCAAAACGGCCATGCCGTCTTTGAAAATGGACGGCACTTCACGGTCGTCGCAAAAAGTGCTTCTTAAATCGTTTAATGGAAGCTATTTAGAGTGCTCCGTGGCTCATCCTGGCATTGCCGAGGTGACGCCCATCATATGGACTGACTTGAAAACCCCAGCTCGCACGGAAGTTGCCGCTTGGGGGCACGGCTAGTACAATCTGGCCCGGGAGTTCTTCGACGAACCCCCTTTCGGCACGCTCGCTGCGGCACTCAAAGTCCGGTTCGCCGACCTAAGGGTTTCCGGCGCCATCAACTGGATTTGTGAATGGCATTGAGCGCGATCTCCGGCAGTTTCTTTTGCCCGCGAGGATACCAAGAAAGGCCGGCCGCCCATGTCGAAAAGCGCGCCCACCATTTTAAGCGTAAGTAGTAAAATCAAGAGGAATAGTAAGCTGGCGTAATGCGAACACTTCCCGACCACCTCCGCAAAGGCATGAAGCTCGTGATCGTTGGCTGCAATCCGAGCGAGTCGTCCGTCCGCGTGGGCCACTACTATGCCGGCCGTGGGAACGAATTCTGGCCGATGCTTTATCAAAGTGGGGTTGTGCCGGAGCCCTTCGATTACCATGACGACAAGCGCGTGATTGAGTTTGGCGTAGGGCTTACCGACCTGGTGAAGCGTCCCACGAAAGGCATTGAGGAACTGAAGCGCGAAGACTACGCCGAAGGACGAATCGTCCTCTCGCAAAAGCTCGAGGAATTTGCTCCTCATGTCGTGGCTTTTAATGGGAAACTGACTTACGAACAGTTTGCCCAGCGGAAATGCAAATTCGGGATGCAGAAAGAGCTGCTCTACGGCGCGCGGGTGTACGTCTTGCCTTCCACCAGCGGCGTGAACACCATAAGCAAGAGCGAGAAGCTGCGGCATTTTAGAAAGCTGGCGCAACTGGTGGCTCGTATCGGCAAGGAACACGAGACCCGAAGCCACTGAACGGAGTTGCCCGTGAGCAACACTCCACAACCTGCCGAAACTAGACCAGTCATCCTGGAAGGGAGGCACGATGGCATTGCCACACTGGTGATGAACCGCCCCGACCGGTTGAATGCGCTGAACAACGAATTGGCGATGGCCGTCAATGACGCGCTCGGCCGTATCGCGGATGATCAGAGCGTCGGCGTGGTGGTCATTACCGGTGCGGGGCGCGCTTTTTGCGCTGGAGGGGACCTCGGCGCGCTGGGGAAAGGCCGCCAGACCGGCGCCACGCATGAACTCGAACCGCTGCTGCGCGCCGGCATGCAAATGGTCCTTAAGATGCGCACCATGCCCCAGCCCGTGATTGCCGCTGTGAATGGCGCAGCTGCCGGAGCGGGCATGAACATCGCTCTGGCTGCGGATATTCGAATTGCCGCGGAAGAAGCGACCTTCGGGCAGAATTTTGCAAAAGTCGGACTGTTCCCAGATTATGGCGGGACCTATTTCCTGCCACAGCTGGTCGGGCCTTCGAAAGCTGCCGAGCTTTTTTACACCGGCGAGATGATTGACGCGAAAACGGCACACCAGCTTGGCCTTGTCAATCAGGTCGTTCCGGCTGCGCAGCTCGAAGGGGAAGTGAAGACACTGGCGCGAAAAATTACTCAGGGTCCGTCACTGGCCATCCGCGCGGTGAAGAAAGCGCTTTTTGCCAGTCAGGAAAAGGAACTTGCTCAGGCTCTCGATAATGAAGTCCGGGAACAGATTCGTTGTTACTTATCGGAGGACTGCAACGAGGGAATTCGAGCGTTCTTCGAAAAGCGGCATCCGAAATTTCAAGGTAGGTAACCTCCTGGTTTATGCGCCGCGATGATCATGACCACCGGCCATCAAACGATTCAGCTGCGGCTCGAAAATCGAGTGGCGTGGATAACGCTCCATCGCCCACCGCTCAACATTCTCGACGTTTCGATGATGCAGGAGCTTGATGCGGTGCTGGAACGCGCTCTTCCCCAATGTGATTTCGTGATTTTTCAGGGCGCGGGCCCCAAAGCCTTTTCCGGTGGGGCGGAAATCGCCGATCATACTCCGGAGCGCGTGGGGAAAATGCTCTCCGCGTTTCACGCCGTCTTTCGCAGGCTGTTTGCCGCGGACTGCCTAAAGATCGCCGCCGTCCATGGTTACTGTCTCGGCGGTGGCATGGAACTGGCCACCTTCTGTGATTTTGTACTGGCGGCCGAATCCGCGCAGTTTGGCCAGCCGGAGATTAAGCTCGGCTGTTTTCCTCCCGTATCCATGGTCACCTTGCCACGCCTCATTGGAATGCGCGCAGCAGTGCATGTGATCCTCACGGGCAATCAAATCGGAGCGGCGGAGGCCTGCCGCCTCGGTCTCGCCACGCGCGTGGTTCCCGATGCCGAGCTTCCCGCAGCGGTGGACAATTTGGTCGCTCAGTTACGAGCTTTGAGTCCGGCCGTCCTTCGGCTGACTCGCAGAACCCTAACGCGTGTCCACGCCGAAGGCTTTCGAGAGCAACTCCAGGATGTAGAACGCGTATACTTATCGGAGCTGATGCCAACCGAAGATGCTCAGGAAGGGATTCGCGCGTTCCTTGAAAAACGCCCGCCTGTTTGGAAGGGAAAATAGATGGACAACTTAGAAATCACGCCGGCCGACGTGCAGGCGCGTTTGGAACAGGGCGAAAAGCTAGTTCTCATCGATGTACGCGAACCCTGGGAGTACGCCTTGTGCCGGATCGAGGGCGCAAAACACGTTCCGCTTGGCACGTTGGCGGCAAGCCTCGAGACGCTTCCGGATGTGGACGAAGTGATTTGCTATTGCCATCACGGTATGCGCAGCCTAGACGCGGCGGCTTGGCTGCGGTTTCAGGGTATCGAAAGAGCTAAATCTTTGGCAGGTGGGATCGAGCGCTGGTCGATTGAAATCGACCCCCAAGTTCCACGATATTAGGAACCGTCTTCAAGGGGCGCAGTAACCCTACAACGAAGGAGTGAGCTTGCCAAATGTGAAAATCAAGTTTCTGCAGAAGCCGACGTGAACTACTTGCCGCAAAGCAAGAGGTCTCTTGCTGGAGATGGGTGCCAAACTGGAATCACGCGACTTGGATAAACAGCGATTGACCGGGGCCGAACTGGAAGAACTGATCGGCAAAGGCGACTACAGAGAGTTCCTGAATCCACGAAATGAGCTCTATCGCACGCGGAAGATGAAGGATCATCCGCCCTCTCGCGCGGAGGCCATCAAACTGATGGCCAAGGAGCCCAATCTCATTCGCAGGCCGGTGCTCCTTCGAGGTTCGCAGATGGTTCTGGGCTTTGATGAAGAGGCTTACAAGGAACTTGTGAAGTGATGGTCCGTCGAACGGAGACCAAGAAATGGATGTAAAGACGATCGCAGTGATTGGCGCAGGCACGATGGGGCGGGGAATCGCCTACGCCGCTGCTTTCGGCGGGTACAACACCGTCCTCGAAGACGTCTCGCGCCCCGTGCTCGAACAGGGCCTCGCCTGGATCCGGCAGTCGTTCGAAGAGGGCGTCACTCGCGGCAAGGTCGACGCCAGCGTCCGTGACCGGGCGCTATCCCTGATTTCGACGGCCAGCGACGTCGGAGACGCCATCCGTGACGCCGAGCTCATCATTGAAGCCGTCCCGGAAGAGTTGGAGATGAAGCTCGAACTGTTCACCATCTTCGACAAATTCGCCAAGACCGGCGCCATTTTTGCAAGCAATACCTCTTCGCTTTCGATCGCGGATTTCACGGACGTCACCGTTTCGCGTGACCGCTGCGTGGGCATGCATTTCTTCAATCCGGTACCGAAGATGAAACTCATCGAACTCGTCCGGACACCGCATACTTCCGATGAAACCGTGGTCACCTGCCGGGAGGTCGCTCGCCGCATGGGCAAGGAAGTCGTGATCGTCAACGAAGCTCCTGGGTTTATCACCACGCGCGTGAACGCCTTGATCGGCAACGAGGCTTTCAACATGCTCGAGGCGGGAATTGCCACGCCCGAAGACATCGACAAAGCCCTGAAACTCGGGCTAAATCACCCCATGGGCCCGTTCGAGTTGGTCGATCTCGTGGGCCTCGACGTACGACTCAAGATTCTTGAGTATCTCCATCAAACCCTTGGAGAAAAGTACCGGCCCAATTCCTTGCTGCGGCAATACGTTGAGGAAGGACGGCTGGGCCGCAAGACCGGGCGCGGCGTTTATGATTACCGTCAGCAGAAAGCCGCCGAGAACAAAACATAAGCGTGCCCGGAAAGAATGGATTGATTCCAAGATGAAATCACTCGCAGAGAAAGTCGTCATTCAGCAGGGCGACCTGACGGAGATGGATACGGACGCCATCGTCAACGCGGCCAACAACGATCTGATCCTGGGCGCGGGCGTGGCGGGAGCCATCCGCCGCAAAGGCGGAGAAGAGATCCAGCGCGAATGCGATGCCATAGGCAGTATCCCGGTCGGCTATGCGGCCATTACCACGGGCGGAAAACTGAAGGCGCGATTCGTGATTCATGCGGCCAGCATGCAACTCGGTGGGAAGACCAGTGCCGACTCGCTGCGGCATTCCGCGGCCCATTCTTTGAGGATCGCCAATGAACGCGGACTGAAGACCATCGCATTTCCGGCGGTTGGCACCGGAATCGCGGGATTTCCATTGAAAGACTGTGCGGAGATCATGCTTCGCGAGGCAGCCCAGCATCTAAAAGGAGAGACGTCACTCGAAACCGTCTACTTCGTACTCTTTGACGAAGCTGCGCAAGGAGTTTTTGAGCGGGCTTGGAGAAAGATCCAGGCTGAGCCCGCTCGAGATTCGGCGGGAGCCCTGGGCGCGTGACGCCACTCGCTGAACTGCTTGCCGACCGCATTCGCCGCTTCGGCCCCCTCACGTTCGCGGACTATATGCGCGAGTGCCTCTACCATCCGGTCCAAGGGTATTACAGCAAGGCAGAATCCAAGCGTTTCGCGGACTACTACACAAGCGTCGACGTGCATCCCGTCTTTGGCCGTCTCCTGGCCAGGCAGTTTGTTGAGATGTGGGAGAACCTCGGCCGTCCGGCGGAACTTATGCTCGTTGAGGCGGGCGCGGGTGTGGGACGATGCGCTGTCCACGTTCTCGATTTCTGCGAGGCCCAGCTCCCGGCATTTTATGATGCCCTGCGCTACGTCGCCGTGGAGCGCAGTGCCTCTCGCCGCGAACAGGCCACGATTCGTTCGGAGCGCCATGCGGCCACCGGACGCTTTGCCGCTTCGGCCGAGATTCCTGCGCGCATTCCTGTGGGTTGCTTCTTTTCCAACGAATTGGTCGATGCGCTGCCGGTGCATCGGGTCACCGTGGATGGAAGCGCTTTAAAAGAGATTCTCGTCGCCTTGCGCGAGGAGAACTTTGTGGACGTGTTGGCACCGCTCTCGACTTGTGCCATCTCCGAATATTTTGCGGTGCAAGGCATCGCTCTGGGCGAGGGTCAGCACGCCGAAGCGGGACTGGAAGCGTGCGACTGGATCAGTGAAATCGGCCGCCGCCTCGAGCGCGGCTATGTGCTCACCATCGATTACGGCCATCCTGCCGCCGATCTGTTCGACGATCACCACATGCGCGGGACTCTTCTTGCTTATCAAAACCATCGCGCCAGCGAAGATTTTTATGCTGCGCCCGGCGAGCAGGACTTGACCGCGCACGTCAATTTCACTGCGCTGGAGGCCTGGGGAAAACGAGCGGGCCTCGAAACGGCAGGTTGCACCTCCCAGACGGCCTTCCTGCTCGCGCTCGGGCAGGAAAATGAATTTGCGGACCTTTACGATGCCGGGCAAACCGAGGCGGACCGCACGCGCGCGCGGCTTCAACTCAAGACGCTGATCCATCCCGAAGGGATGGGAGAACGATTCCAGGTCCTGATCCAGCAAAAAGGCGTGACCGTGCCGCAATTGACCGGTCTGGCGGGCATTTCGCGGCGGGCCTAGCCAAATTCTTCGGCAATCTATCTCGGAGCAGGGTTGGGCTTTTTCAGAACCGGCTTTTCACCGGAGGCCGGAGCGGGAATGGCGACGGCGGGCTTGACGGTCCCGCCAGCCGGAGGCGAGGCGACAGAAGTTCCGCCTTCGGAGTAGGCCTTTTTCAGGAATCCTTCCGCGACTTGCTGCGCGCCTCCGGTGTCGTCGTTAGTTTGTTTTGCTTTGCTGTATTCGTTGACCGCCCGCTCGCGCTGCCCTAGCATGTCAAAAATCTTTCCGAGGTAGATGTGGCTCCAGACTTCTGTCCATTTTTCCGACGGCTCGGGAACGGTCTGCAATGCTTCGCGAAATGCATTCGCTGCTGCCTGATAGTTCTTCTGGTAGAAGAACGCCTCGCCCATACGAAAATTCGCCAGCGACCGGTTCGGCTGAATCGCAAGCGCCCGCTGGTACTGCGTCACCGCATCGTAAAACCGGCCTTGTTCGGCGAGATCCTCGCCCCGTGCGATGGCCGCGCGGGCACGCAGCGAAGTGCTCCCTTTCAGGATGACGTTGTTGGGATCGATCTTGATTCCGCCGGGCTTCGGCCGGCCAAACGTTTCGACCGTGAACCCTGATTCCGTGCCGATCGCGTCGATGGTTTTCTGCTCCGGATTTCCTTCCGTATCTATCCGCAGATCCACCGGCATGCGAAACGTGTCCAGGGGCTGCTTGATCTTGCCCACGACGCGAAATCCCTTCGGTGTCCGGTAAACGACGTATTCCAGCGAGAATTCCGGCACGCCCGTTGAATTCAGCCACTGCGCGAAAAAGCCGCGCAAGTTCGGCGGTTCCTGGGGCGGTTTCGCTGCGGCCTGTGCGCGGCGCTCGGCAAGGTTTTCAAAGTCCTCGATCCGCGCGCTCTTCTCCGCAAATTGAAAGTAGAAGTCGCGCAGGGCAGACTTGAACGCCACGTCGCCCATTTGCGCCCGCAACATGTGAAAGAGCATCGCACCCTTGTTCATCACCACCGAACGGTAGTCGGGGGAATAAGGAGCCAGCCGTGCCGCTTGCGCGATCGGCGCGGCATCCTCATACATCAGCGCGCCAACCGCGAATTCGTCCACGGCACGGAGTCCCGCTTCCTTGCCCGCATTTTGCTCTGCGTAAAGCGCTTCGGAGTACCGCGCTAGCCCATCGCTGATCCACACGTCGCCCGGCGTTGCCGGCAAGACCTGAATCCCCCACCATTGCGAGGCCACCAGGTGTGCAATCGTCCTGTCGCTGCTTTTGGGGTCCCAGATGCGCTGGCTGAGGAGCAAAACTCCAGGAGCCGCGTACTCGCGCAGGGTTCCATCGGGCAGCTGGATCACCGTGAAAGTTGGATCCGGTATGGGTCCGAACATGTCTGAAAAAATAATCGCCGGGCGTGCCACGCTGTCCGCAAATTCCTCGGCATTTGCGGACGACGCCCGCGGAGCGTAGACCGCGACGCTAATTCCTTCCGCCTGCTTTGGATTGAGCTGGAGTTTGCCAGCTACAAACGTGCCGTGCGGCGCGGGATTCTTGCACTCAAAGGTATAGAGCAACCGCCCGCCTTCCACGGCGTTCTTGCTGGGCATCGGTGTCGGAGCGGAGGCTTTGCCGGTTCCGGCCACGGCAAAGATGTCTGGAACGTTCAGGCGGAATGTCGCCGTATAACGGTTCGACGGAAAGTTTGTGAGCGGAAACCAGCGTGCCAGGAGAAGCAAATAAGCGCCATCTTTGTTGATCAGCGCGGCACGCACACCCGGTACCGGGCTGTTCTCTTCATTTACCAGCAACCCCGCATAACTGTAGGTGAGGGTGAGGTGGCCGCCCGTGGCCACCGGCGTAGGCAGCTGGACGACTACCATGAGTGGATTCTGATTGTCGCGCTCGAAGTTCAACGGCTTGCCGTCGGGTCCTTTTACCTCCTTCACAATCAGATTGGGGTGTAGCTCGACGCGCACGCTGCTGGAGGCTTCCACGGCTTTGAAATCGATTTTTGCGGTCGCCGAAATCGATTGTCCAATAGCATCCAGCGACGCGGATACGTCATAGTGTTCGGCGAGGAAATTCGCGGGCCGCGGAACCTGCGCCTCGAGCGGCACGGCAACGCACGATAGAAAGATCAGCGTAAAGAAGAAAAATGTGGCGCAAGCTCTTCGGAGAAGGGCCATCGGACCCCTTTCAATGGTTTTCAATTCTGCACCAATGTACACCCTATAAGATACCAAACCCATCACTTCGCGTTGCTTTGCACCGCGTTCAACAGCTTTCGAATCTCATCCGCTGCCCTTTCGACAGCCCCCGGCGGCCCCAGGAGCCTTTGCACCTCTTCCAGCCCACGCAGCATTTCTTCCACTCGCTGCCTGCCTTCTTTCGACGGAGAGAGCAGGTTTCCCGCTTCCGTGGCGACTCGCTGGGGCGTGAACTCTTGCTGGATCAATTCAGGCACGACCGCGCGGCCGGCGATCAAATTTACCATGCTTAGAAACTTGGTCCTCACCAGCGGTTTTGCCAGCCGGGCTGTGAGCGGAGAGAGCCGGTAAACAACAATCATCGGTTTCCCGAGCAGCGCTGTTTCTACTGTGGCTGTGCCGCTGGAAACGATCGCCAGGTCCGCGGCGGCCAGGGCGTTGTAGGTGTCTTTGTCAATAAATTTGACTTGCCACTGTGGTGGAAACATGGCCTTCAGTTTTTTCGAGTCCAGCCCAGGTGCCACCGCAACTACAACGCCATAACTGCCCGGCATGATCCTTTCGATCTCCACCAGCGCTTCCACCAGCACCGGTACATGGTGCGTGATTTCTCCGCGCCGGCTGCCCGGAAGGATGGTGATGATAGGGTCCCCGTCTTCGAGACCGTATTTTTTGCAGAAAAATTCCCGCGTCATGGTGGGTTTCACGTTCCCCACGAGCGGATGGCCGATGAATTTCACGGGCACACCGGCATCGGCGTAAAACTTTTCTTCGAAATGAAAAATACACAGCGCCTGCGCAAATCGCCGCCGCACCAGGTTCACACGCCACGGCCGCCACGCCCAGAATTGCGGGCAAATGTAATAGACGTTTCGAATGCCCCTGGGGCGCAGCTTGCGCGCCAGCCGCAGATGAAAACCAGGGAAGTCCGTCAGAATCGCGAGCGGAGGCCGCCGGCGCTCCGCTTCGTCCACGAGCCGACTCATCGCGCGGAACAACGACGGCAACCGCTTCAGCACTTCGGTGATTCCCACCACGGAAACTTCCGCATAATCGGTGATGATCTCGACGCCCGCAGCGCGCATGTGTGGCCCGCCCATACCGAAAATAGCCACGTCCAAGCGCTGCTTTAGCGCCGTCGCGAGCCGCGCGGCGTACATGTCTCCGGAAGCTTCGCCGGCGGAGAGCAGGAGCGGTATTGGTGGCATCTCGGTACCGCGCAAGGATCAGTCACTGGCCGGTAACACGGAGGGTTCAGCCGAGCCGTTGACATCCAGCGGAAGGTGCAGTTCCTGCTCCTTGTATTGCAGCTGGTAAAGCCGATAGTAAATTCCGCGTTGTCCGAGGAGTTCCTGATGCGCGCCCTGCTCGCGCAAGCGCCCTTTGTGAAACACGAGAATGCGGTCCGCGTGCTGAATCGTGCTCAGGCGGTGCGCGATGACCAGGGCTGTTCGTCCGGACAGCAAGCGGTTCAACGCTTCGCGGATTAGCAGCTCCGTCTTTGTATCCACACTCGAAGTCGCTTCATCAAGGATCAAAAAGCGCGGATTGTGCGCCAGCGCGCGGGCAAAATTGATGAGTTGCCTCTGCCCGACTGAAAGCGTTGAACCGCGCTCGTTTACGCTGGCGCCCACTCCTTCCGGCAGCGAGCGGACGAATTCCCCAAGCCCAATCTCTTCGACGGCCCGCTCAACTGTGGGGCGGTCGATGCCCGGCGTGCCGAGCCGGATGTTCGTTTCAATCGTACCGGTGAAGAGAAATGGATCCTGCAGCACGATGCCGAATTGCCGCCGCAGGTCCTGCAATTCGATCATTCGAATGTCTTGGCCGTCCAGAAGGATTTGTCCGCGCTGAATTTCGTAAAATCGCAGCAACAGTGAAATCAGCGTGGTCTTCCCCGCGCCCGTGTGTCCCACGATGGCGATGGTCTGCCCAGGCTCCACGCGGAACGAGACATCGCGCAGCACCCAATCTTCCTCGGTTGGTTCCGCGACGTTGCGATAGCTGAACCACACCTTGCGGAATTCAATCTCGCCTCGCGGATGGTCGAGCGGAATGGTGTTGGGATCTGACTCGGCCGGTATCGGCTCATCCAGTAATTTGAAGATGCGCTCAGAGGCCGCCATGGCGGATTGCAGGATGTTGAATTTCTCGCTGAGGTCCTGAATCGGACGGAAAAAGCGCTGCGCAAACATCGTGAATGCGGTAAGAACGCCAAGGGTGAGCGTGCCGGAGAGAATACGGTTTCCGCCGGCCCAATAAATCAGGGCGATGGTAGCGAAGCTGAGAAATTCGACGGCCGGATAGAAGAGAGCGTAGGCGAGAATCGCATCGCGCCAGGCGAGCATATTGTCGCGATTGCGCTTCTCAAATTCCTCCACGGCCTTGCGCTCACGGTTGAAGAGTTGCACAACGCTCATTCCGGAAATGTATTCTTGGAGAAAAGCGTTGATACGGGCAATGGCCGTGCGGATGCGGCGATTCGCGTCGCGGACGAATTTGCGAAAAATCATGGTGACGATCAGGATGCCGGGCAGGACGGCAAGCGTGTCGAGCGCCAGGCGGCGGTCGATCTTGAACAGCAAGCCGGCCATGACCACCAGCAGAAAGAAGTCATTGATCATGGTAACGACGCCGGCTGCGAACAGATCGTTAAGCGCATCCACGTCCGTGGTTACGCGCGTGACCAGCCGGCCGACGGGATTGCCGTCGAAGTAGCTCATTGGCAAACGCTGCATGTGGCGGAATATCTCGCCGCGCATGTCGTACATGGTTTGCTGGCCGACGCGCTGCATGATGCGAATCTGGATGTACTGCGCGAGGAAGTCGAACGCCAGCACGGCCAGAAGGAGCAGGCTGAGCCAGAGGATGCCCGACCATGCCCATCCTTCCGGGATGGCGTGCTTCAGCGCGGGAACAAAGTAGCGATCGATCGCATTTCGAAAAATGAGCGGCGGGGCAAGCTCAAGCGGGGTGACGATGGCCACCATGACGAGCGCGAGGGCCACACGCCATTTGTACGGCTTCATGTATTCGAGAAGCCGGCACATCAAGCGCGAGTCATACGCTTTGCCGAGGGCCTCTTCTTCGTGCTGGTTACTCATGCGCGCTCGAGCTCTTCTTCCAGCAACTGCTTCTGATACAAATCCGCGTAGTAGCCGCCGCGGGCCAGCAGTTGGTCATGAGTACCTCGCTCGGTGATGCACCCGCCGATCAAGACAACGATCTGGTCTGCGTCTCGAACCGTTGAGGTACGGTGCGAAATCAGAATTGTCGTACGCCCTTCCATGATTCCGCGCAGTCCGGTGAGGATGCGTTCCTCGGTTTGCGTGTCCACGGCAGAAAGCGAATCGTCCAGGATGAGAATTCGTGGATCGCGGACGACCGCGCGCGCAATCGCGGCCCGTTGCTTTTGTCCGCCGGAGAGCGTGATGCCGCGCTCGCCCACCATGGTCTCATAGGACTTGGCGAAGTCCTGGACGTCACCATGCAGGCTGGCAATTTCAGCTGCTTCGTGGACGCGCTGCTCGTCATATTCTGGCAGGCCGAAGGCGATGTTGCCGCCAACGGTCTCGCCGAATAAGTAGGTGTCCTGCGGCACGTAACCGATGGACTGGCGCAGCGTGGTGAGAGGCCACTCGCGGATTGGACGCCCGTCGATCAAGACCGAGTCATCCGGCGCTTCCCAGAGGCGAGCAATGAGAGCGGCGAGCGTGGTCTTGCCGCTGCCCGTGGGTCCGACGATAGCGAGCGTCGTGCCGGCGGGGACTTTCAAATTGATATCGCGGAGCACCGCGTGAGGACCGCTGCCATTGGATTTGGACACACCGTTCGATCCGGCTCCGGAAAGAGTGGTCGGATAAGAGAAAGTGAGGTGGCGGAAATCGATTTCGCCGCGCGGCTTGGTGCCTTCCGGGATTTTTGCGTGGCGATCATCGATATTCGGCTTGGCCGTTAGGATGTAATTCAAGCGGCCCATGGAAGCCGCGCCACGCTGAAAAATATTGGTCACCCACCCAAGGGCGATCATGGGCCAGACCAGCACGGCGAGGTAGCCGTTGAAAGCAATCAGCGCACCGAGGGAAATCTGACCGCGCAGGAGTTGATGGCCGCCCTGCCATAGCACGATCAAGAAGGTAGTGCCAATGAGCGCCTGAAGCGACGGCATAAACATGCTCCAGGTGCGGATGAGCCGGATGTTTCGGGAGACATACTCGCGGTTGGGCTCGTCGAAGCTGCGGATTTCCGCTTCTTCCTGCGCGTAGGCGCGCACGACGCGCACGCCGGCAAGATTCTCCTGGACGCGCGCGGTGAGCGTGGCCAGCGCCGCCTGGATTTTCTCGTAGAGGTCATGAATCGTCTTGCCAAAGTACCATACCGCGAATGCCACCACCGGCGCGGGGAGCAGAACCCACAGCGTGAGGGTGGGCGAGAGCGTGACCATAACCAGGATGGCCATGATCATGGTGATGATGGTCGTGGCGCTGTACATGATGCCGGGGCCGAGCACCATGCGGACGGCGTTCAGGTCGTTGGTGGCGCGCGACATCAGCTCGCCAGTGCGATTGCGGACGTAGAATTCGGTCTCGAGAATTAGCAGGCGCTTCAGGAGATCGTTGCGGATGTCGAATTCGATGTCGCGAGAGACGCCGATCAGCGTCCAGCGGGCCGAGAAGGAAAGAACACCCTTGATTGCCACACATAAAACAACGACCAGGCAATAGATGCCCAGCGTGTGGCGACTGCTAGCCGCGTAAAAGGGAATGGAACGGCTGAGGGTCGATGCGTTCAGGCCCAGGGCGAGGAGAGCTCCGGTCTGCGTGGGGCGCTCAAATGGAACCGCATTACCGGCGAGCGTGTCCGTCATGACGCCAGTGGCGAGCGGGAGCACGTTGCCGACAATGCCCATCAGCACGACCGTGAGCAGGCCGAACACAATGCCCCCGGGGTAGCGTCGCAGATAGGGCATCAGACCACGCAAGCCCTTGTCGGGAGTTGATTCCCGGTTACCGACGGCTGGTGAGACCGCGCTCATCGCAGCGTGGACCTCGCATCTTGCATTGACGGTGACTCCAGCAGGAAATGCTCGTAGGTTCGCTCCAGTGACTGGTAGCGCTTTGTCGCCGGATTCCAGCGCACACCGATCGGCAACACGTGCGAATCGATGGCGCCTTTTAGCGGCGTGAAATAAAGTTGCAGGCCCTTTTCATCGTTTTGCTCGTATTGCAGACGCCAGCCGGTCACCGGCACCAATGGCGTCAAGCCCAGAAAGCCTTTTTGGTTTTTCAAGTGTTCATCGCAGCGCAGGACTTCCGCCCACTTCCCGTCGGTATTTTCCGCCACGACCACGCGCGTAACGATCGTCCCCGGCAAATTGTTGGTTGGCGTCTTTGGCACGACGTTGGCCGCAAGAAATTCCTGTTTCCCGTTCTTTGCCAGGTCTCCGAAGGCCAGCACCTGCGACTCGCTCCCCAACAACGCGTTTGCCGCCAACTGAATTTCTTCGGGCACGACAGGTTCCGCGGGCTTGGTTTCCGCTTGCGCCGCGGGCTTGGGCGCATCCGCACCGCACCCGCCCAGAAAAGTAGACAGGGACAGGACACCCAGCGAGAATTTCAGGGAGATTCTCCACCTGCGGGCCGTGCCAACACCAGGGCCCGCTCCTAAGAAGGACGGAGCGTTGCCCGCCTCGTTAGCACACCAACAGTCGCTTTGCGAAGTTTTCCCCATTAGAGACTTGGCGCCGCAGGTGCAATTTGCTCCGGGCTTCCCATCTTTCTCCGGCGTGCCGAGCACTTCCATCACCCACGGCGCACCCATGCCTGCTACATCAATTCTAGCTGTTGCCCGCCGTTCGTGGAAGGACTCCGCGAATCGGGATTGTCCAAGACGTTGGATGGGCTACCTTTGCGCTAGAATCGCGTCCACCCGGGCTTCAAAGTTTTGCTCTCCTTCGGACCACAATTCGCTCCGTTCCACTGGGAGCGCCCGCTCGATGGCTTCCACCCATTGGACTAATTGTTGGATGTTCTCCCGGGTCTTAGCGTGATATTGCTTCAGGTTGGCGCTCGCCGCCATCCACTGCCGGAAGGTGTGCTCAATCGGATGATCCGACGAATTGAAAGGATTCGACGCCGCTCCGGGCGCCAGCAGGCCGCCGTGCCCCGTGAAAAAGTGCTCGAAGCCCAAGTCGGCCATGAAGTGCCCTGCCGTCGCCGCCAGCCCGCCGTCGAACTCCTGCCCGTGGCAAGCCAGCACCAGCGGCTCCGGCTTGTGCTGCCACTTCAGGCTCTCGATATCAAACCCCCACAGGTCCCATTTTGCGCTCGCGATGTACGCGCTGTCGCTGTTCAGGTGCTGCACCGCCAGCGCCGCAACCTCCGCAGGGCCCGCTTTCAGAGGACGCAAATCCCACTCCGCCACAGGTATTTCCGTTGCGTCCACGGCCTGCACGATCAGTTCGTCAAAGGCATTCTGCGTGGCCGAAAGCGGCGCGGTCGTCAAGAACCGCGCGAATTCGGCAAGCATCGTCTGCAGCGAGAAATCACGTGTCCACACGCGCAGGTAAGCATGGTTGGCCATGGTTGGTTAAAGCCTTTGGGATTATACCGGGCCAGCCAAGAAGTGGCGAATCGGCAGCCGGACAATGTTGAGCAGGTTTGCGGCGGCACAACCATTCTGGGCGGTGGAATATTGGTTTTCAGCTTCCCGTGTTGGCGCTCTTCGTGCGCGTGGGAGCCTCCGTCGGCGGGGTAAAACCTTGCGCCATCTCCTTAAGCCGTTCTCGTAGGGATTCTCCTACACCCGCGAATACCTGGGCGCACGCTTCGCGAAGTTTTTCTTCCGCTGTCGCAGCAATTCCTGAAATCATCTCCCTCGATTGGTGATCCAGTGACGCCACTGTCGCCAGCATCCACTGATTGGAAACATTTTCCAGCCGGTTCTTGTACTGCTCTGCGGCCTGCTCGCCGATCCGGCCGTAGATGCTCTGCATTTCCTGCTGATGGGCTATCGTCGTCGCTTTCCAGGAATCCAGCAGCGACCCAAATCCTTCAGATACTTTCTTCTGAGTTTCGGCCACACCCGCTTCCAGCGCCCCGCCCATGGAGGATTGGAAACGTCGCAGGAAACCTTCTTGTTCGGATGTGGTCTTCTCGGCCAGCTCCATGCGCGCCGCGTCCAGTTGCAACCGTCCCGCATCCGCGGAGCGCCGCACCTCCTCGTTGAATCCCTCCAGCCCTTGCCGCCCGGTGCGCTGAATCTCATCCGTGAACGCGGCTGCGGTGGTGTCTGCGGCTTCCGCGAAAAGCGCCCGTGCGCGCTCGAAGGAATCCCGCACTACCTCTTCGATCTGTGTCTGCGCGTGTCCCACGAAGTTGCGGCTTCGATGATCCAGCTCGCTCGCAAAGACACTGGAAATCTCTCCCGCTTTTTCCCGCAACTGGTTTTCGGCGTGCTCGATGGTTCTTTCCGTCAGATTCTGAATCTGCGTGTGCGCCTTCTTTTCATACCATTCCGCCGATTTCAAGAGCTCTTCGACCATCTGGTGCTTCAGATCGCTGGCTTTTCCTTCCAGTTCAGTCAAGTTGTCCCTGGTGATCGTCTGCGAGGATTCTTGCAGGATTTGCTCCACGCCGCCCAGATTCTCCCGGAAGCGCGCCAGTGACTCCGCGAACGCTTCGTCCGCCGAATTGCGAATGCGGTCCTGCTGCAGCGTCAGCGCCGCATCCAGCAGCGATCGCCCCCCCGCCAGCCGGTGAACGGCCTCTTCGGCGAGGGTGACGTGCGGCTGCACAATCTCCGCGACTTGCCGGTCAAGCTGCGCCACTGCTTGGCGGCTCGCTTCTTCAAATGTTGCCAGAATTTTCGCGTTGATCTCCTCCAGAATCGCTTCGGACCGGCGCTGCATTTCTTCACGACCGGGGTTAAGAACTTTCTCGATTTGCTCCTGGAATCCGGCCAGCGCCTGTTGCTGCACGTTGGCAAGCTGTCCGGAATGCTGTTCGAGTTGCTGGCTGGCCTCCCCGGCACGCGCCAGCGCCGACTCCAGCCGTTGCGTCTGCTCCTCGACGGTATCCCGCAACGCGGATATCCGCTGTTGTGCTTCTGTTGCCGCACTCGTCGCCGATTCGTGCGCCGCCATGGCGTGACGCGCCATCTCATCCTGCAACTGAGTCATCAACCGGCGCGCATGCTCGTTCAATCCGCCGGCGGCGCGATCCTGAGCTTCTGCGAGCGCACTCTCGATCGCCGCACGCCACCGCGCTTGCGCTGCTTCCAAGTCGATCGCAAGCTGCCCGGAGGAGGATTGCACGGACGAGAGCGCCGCAGTTACTTGCTGCTGAATCTCATTGGCCGCGGCACTCAACGCCTGGCGTTGCGCCGTCGCCGTTTCTTCCCTTTGCTTAGCCGTTTCCTCGAGCGCCCGCGCCGCCGACTCCGCGCGCGCAATGATTTGCTCTTCCGACCGCTCGGACTGGCCCTTCAACCGGGCGGCCGTTTCCTCTGCCTCCCGGCAAACTGAGCGCAGAGTCTCCGCCCTCTCCTCCATGTGCTGGGCGTTCTCGTTACGCTGGGCAGCCCCTTCCTCGGAGAGACTGGCCGCCAGGTCGCGTGTGAGCTGCTGAAGTTGTGGCGCCATCGACCGTGGCAATTCCGTTCGCAGCGCCTCGGCTGCCGCCGCGTGGGCCATCCGCGAATGCTCATCCGCTTCCTGCTGAAACCTTTCAATCGCATGTGTCGTCTCATTGGCGATTTCCGCGCGTCCGGCGGCAAACTTTTGCTCCCATTGTTCGAACGACAGCCGCCGCTCAGAGGAAACCGCCCGCGAAGCGGCTTCCCGCGCGGCCGCCTGAATTTGCTGTTTGGCGTCTGCCACCAGCCGCGCAACCTGACGCGCCAACTGTAACGACGCATCCGTGGTGCTTGCCGGGGAAGGGAACACTCTTAGATTGTCCGCCCCAGCCGCTGGCAGAGCCTCGGCTTCGCCCAAATGCGAGGCGGCATCCTTTTCGGCCACCGCCGGCGGCAGTGGCAGTGTTTCCGCTGCCGCATCTAACTTCGTCACCGTTTGCGCCAACTCGGGGAATCCCACCCAATCCTCCGGCGGAAAAGCGATGCCCCAGACGTTGCCGGAAACTTCCAGCTCCAGCGCCACCTGAAACAGCTGCCGCACCGTTCGGGGCCGTTGAATCCAAGCCACCCGCCCCCGCACCGTGCGCGGCGGTTGCCCTGACTCCTGGTGCGGGATCTCCATCGTTACCCACATGTTTTTCAGGACGTAATGTTTCGACTGGTAGCGGCAACCATGGCAATTGATAATGAGCGAAGACGTTCGTTCTACGAACGGGCGCCCCAGCGCATCGACACCGGTAACCACGAGAGGCACCGCCTGCACGATCCGCGTGCTGCGGCGCTTCCTTAACTCCGTACTCGCGCTGGTAACACTTTCGGACACCATTTCAGCTGTCTCATCGGCAAAATTGCCGCCTGGATCATTCATGCAAATCGCCGCCGTCCCTCAATCTTTTCAGATTTCGCGCAAACGGTTGAAATCTCTGCGGCTACTTCATTGCCTCACTTCGCGGAGTACCTTCCGAGGCCGGCCTGCGGTGTGTTCCGGTCAGAAACATCCATGCTTCTTTTGCGACCCAAACGGGCCCAACCAGCAAGTAAATCGGTCCCTGAAAAAACGCCGGATGGTTGCCCTCAATCCGGTGGCCGAGAAACAGAAACGCCCATCCGCCCAGAAAAAATCCCGCTCCCCAGATCCATCTCATGAAAAGGAGAAGGATGATCCCCATAAAAATCATCGGGATACCAACACCATGCAGGAATTTGTTCCAGCCGGATGCGTGCTCGTGATCGTACTGCGTCATGTAGTGCGCCAAGCTCGGCATTAGCGCACCTCCTGTCAGCCTTTTCGCGGCTGCCATCGGTTTGGTGGGAGGACAGCCACCCGTGGGAACTAAACTCTATACCCAAATGGCTGAATTGGCTAGAGCGTCCTGACAGTACTGAGAGTTATGCTGCTGTTCGCCTATTGTGCTCGGAAACCAGGCCATCCCTTGTGAGGCTAGGACCGCGTGTTTCCTACAGATCCCGTCGTCCTTCCATGGCCTTCAACATGGTCACTTCATCGGCATACTCCAGGTCCGCACCCACCGGAATCCCGACGCCAATTCGCGTGACGCGCACTCCCAGCGGCTTCAAGAGCTTGGAAAGGTAGGCCGCCGTGGCTTCGCCTTCCGCTGTGGGATTCGTCGCGATGATGATCTCTTCGACACCGCCACCCTTCAATCTCTCAATCAAAGTCTTGATATGAAGTTGTTCGGGTCCGCGTCCCGATAGCGGGGAAAGGGATCCGCCCAGCACGTGGTACATCCCGCTGTACGTCCGCGTTTTTTCAATGGCCATGATGTTGTGCGCTTCTTCGACTACGCAAATGGTCTTCTTGGTACGCGTCGGCCCCACGCAATACAAGCACGGATCGGAATCCGTGATGTTGTGGCAGATGGAGCACGCACGGATTTTTTCTTTAGCGTCGCGAATGGCGTCCGCCAGCGCTAGCGCATCCTGGGGCGCTGACCGCAGCAAATGAAAGGCCAGGCGCTGCGCGGTCTTCTGGCCGATTCCGGGGAGATGTTTCAGTTCCTCGATGAGTCGTTCGACGGGAGCGGCAAAATCAGGCATGCAGCATGTGTAGCATAGCCGCGCGTGTCAGCGCAAACGGCCTAGAGATCGCGATACATGATGAAGGCGTCGACGTAGCCGAGCGTCGGATGCTGGAAGGCTCCGGGCAGCCGCCCCACGATCTCAAAGCCAAAGCTTTGCCATAGCCGGACCGCGCGTTGGTTGGTGCTGATCACGAAATTGAATTGCATGGCGCGAAATCCGCGTTCGCGTGCGCGGTCCAGAGAATGCGCGCACATCGCTCGGGCCACGCCGCGGCCCGTCGCCGAAACGGCGGTCATATAGCCACAATTGGCGACATGGGCCCCGCCGCCTTTCTGGTTCGCTTGCAGCCCGTATGTTCCAACGATCTCGCCGTTGTCTTCGGCGACGAAAACCTCGCGCTCGGCCGAAAACCAGTACGCCAGAGCGTCCTCTTTGCTCATTTCGCGTGGCAGGCTGTAGGTTTCGCCCGCCCGGATGATGGGCTCCATGATGGCCCACACTGCGCCCGCGTCTCCGTTGGCTGCAAGCCGGATCAGCATCCTGGTATCTTGCCACGTTGGTGCCTTAAACGCAGACGGGCCCCGACTTAGTCGGAGCCCGCGTCTCACATGGTGATTAGAACCGCTTAGTTTTCGGTGTGCGTCTGGAAAACCTCGCCGGGAAGCACAAATCTCTCGGACCTCTGAAGCGCCTCCACACCAGGCAGATTGACCGGCAGCCGTTCCTTTTTTTCCGGAAGGGCAGCCGTTTCATCCGTGCGCATCCGCTCGATCTTGATGCCCAGCGAGCGCTCGAGTTGGAACAGTTCCGACCGCTGCTCTTTCACGAACAGCGTGGAAGCCACACCGTGACCGCCGTTGCGTCCGGTTCGCCCAACGCGATGAATGAAATTCTCTGCCACTTCGGGCAGATCGTAGTTGATGACGTGGGCGATGCCCTGTACGTGGATACCGCGTGAAGCCAGGTCCGTCGCCACCAGCACGCGGAAGCGTCCTTGCTGGAATCCGGTGAGCGCCGCAGTGCGTTGCGATTGTGAGCGGTCGCCATGAATCATGGCGGCGGAAAAGCCCTTGCGATTCAGGCTCTCGGCGATGCGCTCGGTTCCGCGCTTGGTCCGTGCAAACACCAGGCATTTTCCCGTTTCCTTGGACAGTAAGCGTTGCAACATTTCCTGCTTGCGGTCCATGGCCACTTCAAACGCCTGCACCCGGACATTTTCCGATGGCTTGGAGATGGACCCGAATGAAAGACGCACGGCGTTGCGAAGATAATCCTTAACGATACGCACCATATCGCCTTCCATCGTCGCGGAGAAGCACATCGTCTGCCGCTCTTTCGGCAGGATCGATACGATTCGCTTGATCGCTGGAAGAAATCCCATGTCCAGCATACGGTCGGCTTCGTCGAGGATGAGAACACGCAGCGCGCTAAAGTGGAAGAGTCTGCGGTCGAGGTAATCTTCGAGCCGCCCTGGCGTGGCCACAACCAGCCGGGCTCCCTTGCGAATTGCTTGTAGTTGTGCGCCCTCGGACAAGCCGCCCACGACCAGCGCCGCAGGCAACAGTTGCTTGCCGCGCAACGCGTTGTATTGCTCCACTACCTGCATGGCCAGTTCGCGCGTCGGCACCAGCACCAACGCGGCGATTCCCGGTGTCTTATCCTTGAGGAGTTTTTCGATCACCGGAATCAGGAACGCCAGCGTCTTGCCGGTTCCCGTCTGAGCGGTCGCTAGCACATCTTTGCCTTCCAGCGCCTGCGGAATTGCCGCAGCCTGTACCGGAGTCGGGGTGATAAACCGCGTCGCTGCCAATCGCTCCTTCACATAAGGAGAAATCAGCATTTCGGAGAATCGCGCTGTTGCGCGTTCCGACAGAGCCTCCGAAGAGCGCTCTGCGTTCACTTCTGAAACATTCAACATTCAATATTGCTTTCTTGCTGGCAGAAGCCGTCACGGTGCGCACACGAATTCTCGGGCGGGCCGGCGGCTTGCTTTGCCAGTCTTGTTTTAGATTACGCGTAAAACGTACGGAGGAAACTGGAGGCGGGGAGTCTCAGAGCAAGCACTGCACCAGAGGGACCGCACAACACAACCGAGGTATTAAGCGCAAAGAGAGTATACCACATCTGGAGTTCATGGTGCGGGGATTTGACTGCCAGGATTGCCAGGGCAGTCTGATTCGACTGCCGTTTTCACTTGCGGAACGTATTCCTATTACAATCCTAAGTACCTCATTTTAATGCCCTTATATAGGCCGCGTTTACTGCCAGGGTGGTCCTGGAAACAAACTGCAAGATTCTTACCTGCCGTCGTTCTAACATCAGAATCAAGGATCACCCACGTCAAGGATATCCCATGCCCCTTGCTGAGCTGATTTTTGTGCTGTTTGCGCTTCTGGCACTGGCCACCCCGTTTATCACCCTCGTTCTGCTGGGGAAGTACAAAAAACTGCGCGAAAATCTGGACCAGCTCAGGGAAGAGAATTCCAGGCAGCACGTCTCCTTCCAGCGAGAGGTCGCCGACCTCCAGCGCCAACTCCTGGCCGCCGTCCATCCCGCTGCGCCAGCAGTTGGCCAACCTACGCAGCCACCTGCCGCTCCCGCCACGTCGGCCAAGAAAGAAACACCCGTTCCAGCAGCACACGTTGACTTGCCGGCCCCGCTCACACTGCCCGCGCCAGTGTTGTTTCCCATGCCGGAGAAGAAGCCTGAAGCGCAGCCGTTGCCCAAGCCGCAAGAACCTGCACCCATTGCGCCGGCTCCGGTGCCAATCGCTCCTGCGAGCACGCCCGCGCAAAAACTGCCGGCGCCACCCGCACCGGTAGAGCCCAAGCCCGTCCTGCCGGCGGTAGCGAAAACGAGTGCCGAAGTAAAACCGGCTGCCCGGGTCGCACCACAAGGCACTCCCCCATCGTTGACTTCGCCACAGCCGCCTGCGCCGCGCATTCCCGCGCCCACGCCGCGCGCACCGGCGGGGATCCCTCCCGCCACGGCCGCGCGCGTGTCCGCGCCACCACCGGTCTCTGCGTATCGCGCGCCCGCGCCAAGACCCACGTTTCAGCAGCGCATGAAAACAGTATCCGCCATCGAAGAGGCCCTGGGCACGAACTGGCTCCCCAAGATCGGCATCATCATGACGGTGATTGGGTTTGCCCTGCTGGGCATCTATGAACTTGGCGCTCTTGGGGCGCCCGGCAAGGTGGGCATCTCGTACTTCGCTTCTGCGGTTCTGCTTGGCGGCGGCATATTTCTCGAAAAGAACGAACGCTACCGCCTCCTCGGCCGCACGAGCATCGGCGGCGGCTGGGCGCTGCTTTTTTTCAGCACCTTTGGGATCTATCACGTCCAGGCCATGCGCGTCCTGCCAGTCAGTGTTGGCTCGCTCACCCTCGATTGCGTCCTCATGTTAATCGTCGCGGTGGCCATGGCTCTTCATACGCTGCGGTATCGCTCGCAATTCGTAACTGGTCTTGCCTTTTTGCTGGGATACACCACGGTCGCGCTGAGCCAGGACACCGTCTACAGCCTATCCGCCGGTGTCTTCCTGGCCATCGGTCTTGTTTCCATCGTTCTCAAAATGGGCTGGTTCGAGCTCGAGGTCTTCGGCATCCTTTCCAGCTACTTGAATCATCTCTATTGGCTTTACCGCCTCCTTGGCATCGAGGGCGCTCACGGCCGTCACTTCGAGGAATACCGCGCCAGCTTGGCGTTGCTTTTCTTCTACTGGCTGACCTTCCGTATCTCCTACATTGCCCGCAACATTAAGACCGACTTCGAGGAACACATCTCCACCCTCGCTGCTCTCTTAAACGTCCTGCTACTCCTCGGCGTCATGAAGTTCCAATCCGTACAGCCGGAGCTCGCCTATCTCGCGCTCCTGGTCGTTGGAGCGTTGGAATTCAGCTTGGCCCAATTGCCCATCACCAAACGCCGCCGCCAGGCTTTTGTCGTCCTGAGCGTGGTTGGCGCGACGCTGATGCTCGCCGCCGTTCCTTTCCACTATTCCGGAAACAACGTGGCCATCCTCTGGCTTGTCGGCGCGGAGGCTTTCCTGGCCGCCGGGATCATCGCGAAAGAAGTCGTTTTCCGCCACCTCGGTCTCCTAACCGGCCTGCTTGTCGGCCTGCATCTTCTTGGCCTGGACTTCCGTCATCTTCTCAACTTGCGCCTCGCGAACGAGGATCCAGCTCTTGCCGCCGGAGTCCTTTTCTCACTCTGTGCAGTGGTCTTCTACATCAATTCTCTCGGCGTCGGCTCACGCTGGAAAGACTTGTTTGATGGCTCGTCTGGTCGTCCCTTGCTGACCATCCATTCCTACCTCGGTGCATTCGCCGCCGCATCCGCCGCCTGGGCACTGTTCTCTCACGATTGGACCGCGCTCGCGTTCGGCGCCATCATGCTCATCCTCGCGGCTCTTGGCCGTGTCCTCGAATCGCCGAACCTGCAAGTACAGTATGCCCTCCTCGGCTTGCTCACTTTCTGTCGCGCCATGGTTGTCAATTTACACCTCGAATCCCCTGAACACGCCCATGTGCGCTTGCGGCTGCTTACTTTTCCCATTCTCGGTGCAGCGTTCTATCTCACCGCCAGATTGGCGGCTCTGCGTGATGAACCGGGGCAGCGCACCATTCGCGGCCTCTTCGCCGCCGCGGGCAGCGGTTGCTTTGTTCTTCTCATCTGGTTCGAAGCGCCGGAGCTTTGGCAGCCCCTCGCTTGCATGGTTTTCGCCGTGGCTCTGTCCGAGGCCGCGCGCGCGCTGCGTTATCACGCCCTTGCCTGGCACGCCCATCTTCTCACCGGCCTCGCCGTATTCACCGCGCTCACCGCTGATCCAGGCGCCATCCGCCTCTGGCACACCATTCCGGTGCGCTCTTTCAGCGCATTGCCTGTCGTTGTTGGCGGCTATTGGCTCGCCAAGCGGCTGGGCACATCGGATGAACGGCATCTCAAGCTTGCGCGCGTGGCCTACACTTGGGCCGGCACCGGCATCATGGTCTGGGTCCTTCAGGAGGCGCTTCGCGCGCCCTGGATTGCCGTTGGCTGGATCGTTTTCGCCGTCGTGCTCGCGCTGTCCACGCGCTGGATTCGTTACCAGCAGCTTGCCTGGCAGGCCAACGTCGTCGGTCTCTGCGCTCTGGTCCGCGCTTTCTTCTACAACTACGAACTCGAGCAAAAGTTCTGGGGCCCCATGTCCCTGCGCATCTTCACCATTTCCCTCGTTGCCGCGGGCTTGTACTTCCTCTCGCAGAAAGCCGCGCCTAAGGAGCGCTATGCCCGCGCCATCGCCTTCCTTCATTCTTTCGCGGCGACCGGGCTCCTGGCCCTCCTCGCCTGGTACGAAGCTCCCAACGGCTGGCTGGCCCCCCTGTGGGCCGCATTTGCGCTGGTCCTTGCAATTGTCGATCAGCGCTTCGAGCTCGATGAATTGCCTTGGCAATCGCACGCTCTCGCCGGACTGACGCTGCTCCGCAGCATCAGCGTAAATCTCTACGTCACCGCCACCTGGCACGGCATCAGCGTGCGGCTCTTGTCGCTGGCCATCGTCGCGGTCATCTTCTACGCGCTCGCACGCCTCATTCGTATGCCCGACGAATGGCGCAAGCGCGACATCCATCACGTGTACTCCTGGGCGGCATCTGCCATTGGCGGTCTGCTCCTTTGGTATGAGCTGCAGTCGCAGCCCACCGGCATCGCCGTGGCCTGGGGCGCATTTGGTCTGGTGCTCTTCGAGTACGGCCTGTTGCGCAAGATCACGCAATTCCGATATCAGGCGTACGTCGCGCTCATCGCTTCCTTCGCTCGGATTTTCCTTGCGAATCTCACCGCGGGAGAGCCCGGCGAGTTCTGGGGCCCGCGGATGTACACCATTCTTCCCCTCGTCCTGATTTTCTTCTTCGTCTACGCGCAATTGCCACCGAAGGAAGAAAACACCGTCCGCGACCGCCGCCTGCACTTCGACGTGCTCCTCGCCTACCTGGGCACCGCCACCATCGTGGCGCTTTTCTATTTCCAGTTTCCGATCGAATGGGTGGTCAGCTCTTGGGCGGCCGTCGTTTTTGCGCTTCTCGGTGCCGCGCTGCTTCTGGATCAACCGCTCTTCCTGCATCAAGGATTGCTTCTGACGGTCGGTGTTCTCGCTCGCGGCATGGCCCACAATCTTTTTGGCGCCGGCTATTTCGGCGAAGGCGATTGGCAAGGCCGCTACTTCGTGCTCAGTTCGGCGGCCGTCATTTTGCTGGCCAGCCTGTTCTTCGCTTTCCGTCTCCGCGGGCGCTACGGCATCCCTCAGAACGTGAATCCTTGGATCAGACCGCTTGCGCTGATTGCCGGCCGCCCGGAGCAAGTTGTGTTTTTTGCCCCCATCATCCTGATCACTTTCATGCTGGCTTTGAAAATGCGCTCGGGAATGGTGACTGTGTCGTGGGGTATTGAGGGCGTAGTGATCTTCGTGCTGGGGCTGGCAACCAGGCAACGCAGCTTTCGCCTAACGGGGATCGGAATTCTCTTGCTCTGCGTCGCAAAAGTCTTTGCTCTCGACGTTTGGGGTCTGCAAACGCGCGACAAATATATCACCGTGATCATCGTAGGCGTGGTGGTTTCATTCGTTTCGTTCTTGTGGGCGACGTACAAGGATGCCATTCGCCAATTTCTATGAAGCGCTCCGTCGTCTTCGTCGTTTTCTTTCTCATCCTGGGCTTCGCGGTCGCGGGGCTGTATTGGAGCCAGCGCCGCCCCAAGTCCAGTCCCGTCTCGGCCAACGCCATCTTGAATATGGCTGCCGACGCCCAACGCGACCTCTCCCGCGTTCCCATGCGCCTCACGCGCCTCTCCGACGAACGGGAAATCAGAATCGGCAAGGACCTCGCCTCTCGCTATGCAACGCAAACCCGGAACCTTACTCCTGAAGAAGAAGGGCTCGAGAAGTACGTCACCCGCGTCGGAGGCACCGTGGCCCTTCGCGCGCATCGGCACTTACCGTACACCTTTACCGTCCTCCCCGATCACAACCTGATCAATGCCTTTTCTCTTCCTGGAGGACCGGTCTACATCGGAGAAGGTATGCTCGACCTGATCACCAGCGAAGACGAACTCGCGAACATCCTGGCCCATGAGATCGAGCACATCGACCACTATCACTGTGTCGAGCGCGTGCAGGTGGAAGCGAAGCTGAAAGATCTCAACCTCGACGTTCTGGGAGCGCTGCTGCAGCTTCCGCTCGATTTCTGGGAAGCCGGCTACCACAAGGACGAAGAATTCGAAGCCGATCGCGAAGGAATGTATCTGGCGGTTCAGTCGGGCTATTCTCCGTACGGTGCCGTCGATTCGTTCGAGCGCTTTGCCAAGTTGTGCGACGAATACGTCATCCACGCGCAAAGCCCGGACCAGGAGCTTTCCGAGCTGGCCATTCAGAGCTTGAACGGCTATTTCCGTTCACACCCGCTCCCTTCCGAGCGTCTCGCCGAAGCCAACCGCCTCATCGCCCAGGAGCATTGGGAAACTCGCAAGGAGCGGAAGCCGTTCCGCGTCGAGTATGAAGTTCACAACGGGGAATACGTGAAGTAAAACGAGGAAAGGAAATCTGGCCAGGGAATCTTTGGCCAGCTAAAACAACCCGGGGATCTTCATCCCCGCGATCCCGGGGATTCCGCCGGCGAGGTTTTTCATCTGATTCGCCAGTTCTTCATCCACGCGCCGTGACGCTTCATTGACCGCCGCGCGGACCAAATCTTGCAGCATCTCTTGGTCTTTGTTTGCAAAAACATCCGGCTCGATTTTCACGTCCACAATCTGTTTTTGGCCGTTCATCCTCACCGTGACCATGCCTCCGCCGGCCGATGCCTCCACCGTCACGGAATTCACCTGCCTCTGCAAGTCTTCCTGCAACTGCCGGAACCGCGAAAGCATCTGTTGGAGAGCGCTGACTTCCATCAGGAATCCCCTTGGCTTCGTTTCACTTCTGAAATTTTCCCCCCGAAGCGCTGCAGCATAGACCGCACTATCGGATGGCGCTCAAACTGTGCACGCAACTCTTGCGTGCCGGACCCCGAGCGCGCCGCCGAGGCGGTTGCCGCTTCAACTGCTTCCAGTTTAGCACATACTCTCACGGCCCGGCCCAGCACCTTGCTCGAAATGTTACGGATCCTTTCCAACGTCTCTCTGCCTTCCATCATTTCCGCGAACGACCTCTTCTCCGGCGAAAAATAAATTCGCAGCTCCGTGCCCTCTAGTTCCCACAGGCTGCTCTGTTCCACCAGCTCGCCCAGAAATTTCTGTTGCGCCTGAATCGTCGACTTGATCTCCGCAACACGCTCCTGCGAAATTCCAATCGCCCGCGCCGCCGCGCGGGTACTGTTCGGTTCCTCCGCCACCGGTGCCTGCTTGACCTCTGTCGAAGCAGCAACGGTTGCTGGAGGTGCGGGTGCAGCGAACGGGGACGAAAATTGCACTTTCGTTTCCGTCTTCGGCTGCGCGGGAACCGCTGCCATAAAACCCGGCGCCGTGCTCCTCGACGATGGTGCGGACGCTCCAGCCCGCGCCGCGCTTCGCGGGGCTCCAGTGTTTGCCCCGCCGCCGGACACGCCGCTCTTCAATTCCGCGAGCAGTTCCTCCAGCGGCGCCAGGCGCGACGCATTGATCAGCCGCAGCAACCCCATCTCCAGATGCACCCGCGGATCGGGCTTCCGCCGCAGATCATCATCCGTCTCTAGCAAAATCTGGAAAAATCGCGTGAGGTCTTCTTCCCCGAACAGCGCTGCCGCCTTGGCCAGGGCCGGACGCTGATCCGCGGTCGCCGCAATCAAATCCGAATCCGCCCCGCACGTTCGCGCAATCAGCAGATTGCGCATGTGCCGGATCGCTTCCCGGCAGAAGTGTTGCAGGTTCCGTCCTTCTTTCTGGAACGTGTGCACCAGCCCCAGCGCGCGGTCCGCCGATCCTTCTGAAATCGCGCCCACCAGCTCCTCCAGCGCATCATCCGGTACCACGCCCAGCAATTCGCGCACCTCTTGGTCCGTAATCGTATTGCCGCAATAGGCCCGGGCCTGCTCCAGCAGCGACAGGGCGTCGCGCAAGCTGCCTTCCGCCATTCGCGCAATCACAGCCATCGCGCCAGCCTCGATCTTCAAGTCCTCTTTTCTGGCGATCTCTTCAAGCCGCCCGGTAATCTCCGCGAAGGTGAGCGCGCGAAAATGAAAATGTTGCGACCTCGAGCGAATGGTATCCACCAAATCTTCCGGTTGTGTCGTGGCCATCACAAAGATGACCCGGTCCGGCGGTTCCTCGAGCGTCTTCAGCAAGGCGTTTGACGCTTCTCCGGTGAGCATGTGCGCTTCGTCAAGTATCACGACTTTGCTTCGCGAAGCCGCTGGCGCGTACCTCACCATCTCGCGCAACTCACGGATCTGGTCGATACCGCGGTTCGAGGCCGCGTCGATCTCAATCACGTCCAGCGAAGTCCCCGCGGCAATCTCCTTGCAGGAATCGCACTCGCCGCAAGGCTGCGGCGTCGGCCCCTTCACGCAATTCAGTGCTTTCGCCAGGATTCTCGCTGCCGTCGTTTTTCCCACCCCACGCGCTCCCGAAAAAATGTACGCGTGCGCCACGCGGTCATTCTTGATCGCATTTTTCAGTGTGTCGGTTACGTGTTGTTGGCCGACGAGATCGTCAAAGGTTTGCGGGCGCCACTTGCGGGCTATGACCTGGTAGCTCATGGGAAAGTTTTCAGTTCTCAGTTTTCAGCAAACAGGGCAGAGAAGAAGTCAGCTGCACCCTCACTGTTTTCCCGCTTGACCGTGGTCAACAGTTTTTCAGTGAGAGGAACTCCGGGTGGTCTGCGGCACCCGAGGTGATCCCGGTACCGTTGCTCCCTTCCGGGCCTGGCGGGGTTCGCGGGACCTCGTTGCACAGAGCCCGAAGTTCCACGCTCCGGCACTCGCACAAATCTCGCGGGAGTGCAGAGAAAAGTCTAGCACAGCGTCCCCAGGCCAGCCAGAATGCGGCCTTGGCTTTATCCAGTTCCTTTCTGATTTCTTGCCGCTCCCGAATCTGGCGCAGATCAGGATCTCGGTTTTGCTGCCGGAGCATCCGGCGGCTGCACCTCGGATGGGTTCACCCAATTTACTTTGAATGGGCCCGCGCCGTGGACCTGTACGATGGTTTCGCCCTTGCACATCGCAAAATGGCGCATCTCTTTTGGCATCGTAACGAAGTTTCCGACGTTCATGGTTTGCAATTTGGCTTCGTCAAACGATTCTCCCGTGCTCACAAGAAATGTTCCCTTCAGCACGGTGAGGTGCTCGTCTGTGGGATGCCAGTGCGGTGGAATCTTAACTCCGTCGGCACAGCGGATGCGCAGGACAAACGGCGCTCCTTCGGCACTGGAGTCGCCGGCAACCGGTGCGAGTTCGCAGCCCTTCATGATCGGCGTCCATTTCAAATCGCCAAAGTGCACGATCTTGTGTGCCTCGGCGCTCTCCTTTTTCTCCTGGCCGTGAACTCCCGTTGCCGCTATTGCGATTCCGATCAGTGCCGCACACACACTTCCCAGTTGATTCTTTTTCATAACTATCTCCTCCGCCGGAATGGGACAACAGAAGCTTCGCAAAACATACTCCTCTCGCGGCCGCGGGGCAATATGAGGACAAAGTTCGCTTGCCCAATTGGCAATTCCCGATGAGTCTTGACACCCAGGAAACATTTTCAAAAAGCCGCACCCCGCATTTCGGGAATCGAGTACTCTAGTCTCGGATGGAGTTCCTCCCCATCCTCCCCGCGTCCTGGCTCAGCTGGGATACCGGGTCCGCCGCGCCAGCGGAACGCACCGAGGCATCGCCCCGGTGTCGCCTCACGACACGAGACCAACTCGCACTCACGTGCGCGCAGGAGGAATCCATGAAAATCGCTTTATCATTTCTTTTGGCGGCTGCGCTCGTTTGCGCCGCCGCGCCCTGTTCTTACGCCGAACCGCGTCAAGTCATGCAGGGCACGCAGGTTCATCTCACGCTGTTAAGCGGAATCAGCAGCGCGGTTGCAAAGGATGGCGACCCGTTCGTCGCCACGGTCGCCGAGCCCATCTATCTCGGCAGCCAGCTGCTGCTTCCCGCCGGCACGCGTGTGAACGGCATTATCGGCACCGTCGAGAGGGCCCGCCGCTTTTCCATCTTTCGCGGCCAGGCGTATATGAACCTTACTTTTCGTTCCATCGAAGTCGATAGCCGCCTCATCCCCGTGCAGATGAGCATCATTGCCATCGAGCAACCGCGCGGGCAGGCCGAAGGCCAGCGCCGCAAAGATCTGAAAGTGGACGAAGGACAGGTCGTTCAGGAAAAGCATGACATCAAGGGCGATATTGTCGGCGCGACCATCGGGACCGGTGGCGGCACGCTCATCGGTGCGGTCTTCAGCCACGTCGCGCGTGGCTTCGGCCTCGGCTTGGCCGGCAGTGCCGCCTATATCGTCGCGCGCAAGGGCAAGGACCTCGAACTTCCTGCGCAAACCGGAATGCTGGTCCGAATGGACAACACCGTCACCGTGCCGGTGACCAGCGCCAGCAACGCCTCGCTCGCCAATGGCAACCGATGACCGAGGCTGGCAAAAAACAGGAGTGCGTCGCGAGGGGACATGGCCACGTGTCTCCTCGCGGCGCATGACTGGCCCAGTGTTCTGGCGCGAACTCTGGATTAGATTAATTTTCTCATTACTTCGGGAAGTTCGGATCTGCCTTCACTTCGATGATCTGCTTGGTGTGTCGCTCGCTATGCGCTGCGACGAGCAGAACAAATTCATACGCATCCAGCTTGCCCATGGGACTTTCCATCACGTGATCACGCATGCCCGGGGTGGATTTCAGGAAATCTTCCGTGGTTGCCCGGCTGTCCACGAAATGCTTTATCGATCCCTCAGGCGATCCAAAACGATTTGTCGGCAACAGCGGTTCCGGCGCTTGCGCCTTGTTGGTACGGTCAGGAACCATTGCCAACACGGCCTCGTCCGTCTTCTTCACGTCGCGACCGGGCTCCCCGGCGGGCGCCGACATGACCTTTTCCTTGGCCAGCGTGCGTAGAAAATCCTCTGCCGCCGCTATGTGCTCCATCACCTGCGCCACCGACCAGCGGTCTGCCGCCGGCTTAAAGTTCCACTGCGCTTCAGACAGTCCTTTTGTCGCCTCCAGAACATTCTTCTTCGTCGTTTCCAGATACTGTAGCGCCTTATCCTTTTCCGCCTGCGTCACGTCTTGTGCCGATACAGCCGCTGCTCCGGCCAGCAAGAGCAACGCGATCAGCACCCCTACAAGGGACTTGGTTCTCATCTTTTTTCTCTCCTTGTCATTCGCGACCGCGGAGCGGCCGACTTTCTCATCTGCAATTGGAGAAACGGGGATTTGCAGCATACCACATCATCTGCCCTTTCGTGCGCACCGGCGATTGAAACAGGGTCGATCAGCAGGAAGTTCTCTCCGGGGAAGTACAACCCGAACGCAAACAAGGACAACAGTGCTGCTCCGCCCACGAGGCGCATCGCAATTATGCCGGGTTGCCCGCGCTTCAGGGGCGGACAACTTGTTAGCGACCTTCTACAGGTTTGATCGCGACGGTGCGAATCAACTGCACGATCAGCGTCGCCAGGACGACGAATGCCGCACTGCACCCAACCCAAACCAGTGCTTTCTGGATGGCCTCATGGAGCGGCTCGTTCCCCATCCCCAGCAGCGCATCCAAAATCGGGTCCAACTGCGCGTGAATCCACCGAGCACACTGCCCTGTGAGTTTGAAATTGTTTAGAACATCTTGAAAACCGTATCCGCCCAGAAGACCAGCAGTTCCAGCGTGAATTTTCTCGCTGAGGGTCGCCACGAAAATGAAACCGAGGATGCCGCCATCGATTCCGCCCGCCAAAACGGAAAATATTGGGCTGGGACGAGACAGGTCTCGGATTGCCAGATCCAAGAAAAGAACATTTAGGAACACCCAAACCATCCCCGCGAGCGGAACCCAAACCGAAACAGGCAGGGACGTGAAAGATCTCCGGGATGAAGACACAGGCCCTATTGCAGTTGACATGCCCACCTCCGCTGGTTCATTGACCTTGTAGAATAGTGATGCTCATGAGGCTAACGTTTCACGCCATCTGTCTTGCACGGCCGGAGTTGTTAAGTGCAGGATGAGTGCCTAGAACTCGCACGACCAATCTGCGGATTTTTCAATGGCTTGGAAACGGCCTGGATATTCCATACCGCTTCATGCCGGTAAACTGGTTGGGGTTGGGACACTCCCGAAAATAGTGCGGTTGTCGCTCTTTCGGGGAACAAAAACCTGGTCGGGCGCCGAAGCCCGCACCGCCTGATTCAAATTTTTCGTCGCATCGCAGTTTTTGCTCCGCTGCGGCGCAAATTTGGTTGCTCCCTTCTCACTCCGGCACGGCGCAAACGAAATCAGCAGGAAGAGCACATGCTCCTGCGAAATCCGCGCCTCTTTCCGATCGTTGGCGTCCCATTTCTTGCCCTGGTCTTTCGAATTAGCAAAGGGCCTGATCTGTCGAAACACGGTGGGGTTGGACTGGCTTGAGCCGGAACTGTTGCTGTCCCTCCTGGGTGACCCCCATTGGCTGAGCATGGTAAGCCACGGGAGAGGAACGACCTGGAGAAGTGGGTTGCAGGAGACGGAGAAAGATCATCGATCCGCGCCGAGGTGCATGGGTGAGGGTGAGGTACTTGCCGGTTTCTTCGTTACATTCGAGCTCGCACCTCTCCACGAAGAAAGTATGCGCGCTATCCCAACCGGATGCTTCGACCGGGTAGGAATTGGTAATGGGACGCTCGGCAGTCAAGGGCATCGGAAACCTCTACCGGGGGAGCTGCAGCTGCCTTGCCACAGGTGTTTGGCACGAAGGAGTTGAAAATAAACCGCTTAGCGGACAATGAAGTTTGTGAAGCTGTGCGGGGACGGGACAACCTGGTGCGGGTTGTTTAGAAGTGGGGCAGCCATCCAGGATGCTCCGTCAGCACGCTTTAGAACTGACCACGAAGCAGGTAATGCGTGGCGATGGCCTTGATCGGGCCGTAGACATAGCGAAAAGCGACGATCGCCAACAGCAGCCCCACCATGGCGTAACTGTTCCCCCGAAGCCAGTCCAAATACCGCTGGGAACGTGTCTCGCCCATGAAGAGCATGATGGCAGTGCTGCCGTCGAGCGGAGGAACCGGCAGCAAATTAAACGTACCGAGAAGCAGGTTTAGCGAGAAGAAAGCGCCGAGGACACTGCCCGCAAAGTCCGGAGGGTCCTTGTGCAGCCAGCCTTGGGACCACCCCAGCCGCAGCAGGACGGCCGCGACCAGCATCAGCGTGTAATTCGTGGCCGGACCCGCCAGAGCCATCCACGCCGCCCGGCGCGGATGCCTCCGCTCCCACACCCGATCGTACGGCGCGCTGGCCCATCCGATAAGCGACCCGTTTATGATCAGTGAGAGAATGGGAATCACCACCATGCCCCAGGGTTCGCGCTGTATGTGCGGCACGGGGTTGAGCGACACTTGTCCGCCCGCGAACGCCGTATCGTCCCCACCAATTTTGGCGGCCAGCGCGTGCGCCGCTTCGTGGCAAGTGGTCGAAAAAAGAAACGCAACGTACCAGATAAATCCCAGCGCCAGCAGTTCGGGAGAGAGATCAGCCATGAAGGTAGTCTTCGTTCCCTCCGGCCCAGTAGCCTAGATGGCCCCGCGCCGCTTTGCAAGCAAAGCCCCTGGGGTTTCCAAGAACCGATGAGGAGGACAAGATCAAGGAAAAGCTCGGCCCCTTAGGGTTCAAACCGCTGACGTTTTTCGAGAGTAGGGACACGAAAGAAACGGTGCAACGCGCTGCTTCGTGGCCCTTCACGACGATGCAGGGAAAGAAGACCAACTGGCGATGGTCGCCTTCGGATACAGGCGATCCCACCGACGTCAATGACCGGGACGCGCGAGCTGGGGCCTTCAAAAGGCTAGAGTGTTCGACAGGTGGAAGGGCCCGCTCGCGGAAGTCCGAACGGATCTGTCAGCCGATCGATTACCGACTACTTTTCACTGGCCATAGGCTGGGGAGCGGCGCTAATAACCACGCTGTACATCGACCACGACCGCCACGTAATCGAGAACCCCGGATAGGATTTTGGATCGCCTGCGGGCCCGTGCTGATTATTTACCGCAGTACGCATGGACGAGCGGCAACTCCGCTAGCCGACCATGCGCCCATCAATTAGGTCACCGCGATTGCCGCGACGCCGTCCTAGCGGCTCTCACCAGCAGTCCCTACGGCGCTGTTTGTTTTGGAAAGGCCTTGGACCCGGATGGCGAGAACTGAAAACGGATGAGCCATTCGCTGGGGGCGCTGTGACCGCCGATTTCGGGTGAAGCAAATTGCCAGTTGCGCGCGGCTTTGAGTGCAAGGTCGGCAAAGTATTTACTCGGGCCGGCTGAATCGAGGGAAGCTTCAGCAACATTGCCCGTCGGGTCCACCTGGACGCGGACGCTGACGCGAACGACGCCCCGAATGGTGGCGCGCGCCTTCGCGGGGGCGTCGGGCAAAACCTGGTCGAGGACGTCACCGCGCGTGAGAGAGGACGCCGAGGTACTTGGCGCGTTTGCGGACGGGAACTTATCGACGCGCACCGAAGCAGGGGCAGGTGCGACAACTGGCGACCTCGCAGGCTGGGCCCCAGGCTTTTTCGCAGCGGCGGTCATCGGCGAGTTTCGCGTTGCGGAAGGTGCGGACGGTTTCGGTTTTGACTCTGACGGGGATTCACGACGCACTGGCTGCTCGACCGGCTTTGACGGTTCCGCCGGCTGAGCCGAGGTCGTTGCCGCGGACGACGAAGAGTCGGGGCGATGGCCGAGAATTTTCGGTAGCGCAAGAACGGCGACGAGGACAAGAACTGCGGCCGCAAGAGGAACCACATAGTTGGGGAGAACCATGGTTTGCCTTGGCGCCCTCGCGGCTTGCAGACGTGGCCGTTGCGCTTGCGCTCTCGGCGGAGGCGGGCCGGACTTTGGGACCTGCGGCTTTGCCGTTGGCACCGCCGGAACCGAAGCGGGCGGAACAGCTAACGGAGAAACGGACTGACTGGCGGCAGCGCCGACGGCCACGGGATTGAGGCGCGCGGCGATTTCAGCAATGCTCCAGCGGCGCCGTGGATCGCGGCGGAGTGCGTGACGCGCGATATCGAGGAACGGCTGGGGAAGCGTGTCGGGGACGATTGGGTCAGCTTGATTTCCGGGCTGCAAGACAGGTACGCGCTGCGTGAGTGTTTCGACCAGGGTGATGCCGAGAGACCAGACGTCGGCGGCCGCCGAGAGCGGTGACGCTGCGGTTTCGGGAGCGTCGTGGGCATCAAACTTGCCCGATGATTTGCGGCACTCACCGATGGGGAAGAGCGTATCGCTGGAAAGCTTGAGTTGATCGGCACTGGCGAGAATGTTGGAAGGTTTGATGCGTGAATGAACCAGGCCTTTGCTGTGGAGATAAACGAGAACATCGAGCAGGGGTTCGAGCGTTTCGCGGCCTTCGGAAGCCGTCAGAGGACGCAGGGGGAGAATCTGCGAGAGGTTTTCTTCGGCATACTCCAACACGATGTAAAGACGGTCCCTATTCTCAAGGCGGCAACGGCCGATGTCCAAGATGCGCATCAGATTGGGATGAGCCAGCTCTGTTGCGCGGCGCCAAAGAGAGAGCTGGAGATCAGAGGTGGGACCGGCGGGAATAAATTTGATGGCCGCTTTTTGAGTTTGCGGACCAGCGAGCTGGGTGAGGAAAACGGCGGAATCGTCCGAACCTCCTAAGTACTGCCGCAACCGGAATCGATTGTCGATGACCTGACCTTCGCACAGTTGCCAGATAGCACTCATATTGCACCTCCAACTGCAAATTCCTGCGAGCCGGCCAATGGGGACGGTCCCAACGGTGTGGCGTGCAACCGCCGAATGAACGCCGCCGCGTCTAAGGCAGAGCGGGAAGGTCTCGACGTGCGATTCGCAGGCGCCTGGGGCCGGGCGCTGTTCGCACACATTTTGGCATGAAATGGGTAGGAAGAGGCAACGTGATTCCTATCGGTTATGGAGAGACTACTAGGGGCAGTGTGAAAGGCGCCCGGAACGAGCGGCATGGATTAAGGCTTCGCAAGCGGAGATACAGGCGTGCCGGAAGTCGCGGGAGGATTTCTTATGAATGTCCACGGAATGAAGGAGCGTAGCCGTGCCATGCAGGAGCGCGACGAGCGCCAGAGCCAGGCGAGTTTGCCGATCGGGCTCACCACCAAGCTGCATGGCAAGCCGCCGTTTCAAGAATTCGAACGAAGGCATGTGTTCCCTGCGGGCGAAGGCGATAGCCCAATCTTCGGAGATCAGCCGGAAGTCGTTGGGATGCGACCCAAAGAAGTCGAGAACGCGGCGGCAAGCTTGCGTGGGAGTACGTGAGGACTGGATGGCCGCGAAGAGCTTCAGGCGCGCGCGGCGGCGCAGGGGAGCGAGAAGGCCGCCCTTGTTGGAGAAGCGCTCATACAGAGTTGGGGTAGTGGTGCCCGAGGCGCAGGCGACGGCGCGCATGGTAAGGGCGCGCTCGCCGCGTTTGCTCCACATGCGGTACGCGGCGTCCAGGATGCGGCCTTCCAGTCGGGCATCGGGCTTACGAGGCATGCAGCACCTCCACTCATCCTGGGCAAGATTATATTCTTTATATCATTAAAGATACTACGTATCAATAATGAAACCGAAATGTCCCTCGCGGCTTCTCTCTAAATATCCAAAGACGGGAGTATGCGATAACAAGTTATGTTTCGATTTCAATATGGTGTGACCACCAAGGCCAGCCGGAAGCTGACCTGGGAAGTTTTCTCGAATTGGCGGCGATGGAATGAATTTGCAAACGTCTCTGGAGACATGAACTGGCGCGAAGGAAGGCCGTGGGAAGCGGGAAGCCGGCTGGAGATTGAAGTACGGGAGCCGGTGAAGACCGTTGTGAGTCACGTGATTACGAATTGCCAGCCCGGGCACAAAGTGGGATGGATCGACCACGCGCTCGGAGTGGTACTGGCGCAGTGGGTCAGCTTCGAAGAGCAACCGAGAAATGGGAAGCGCGTGCATACCTGGGGCGACATCGTCCATTCCGGTGTGAAGATCGCAGGGCGAACCGCCGAGCAGGTCATCATCAGCTTCAGGAGAGACATGGTACGAAAATCTTCGATCGGTGTGTGACCGACTTGCGGAAGCAAGCGACGACTGAGCAAATTGCGGGAAACGTGAAGTGAGCCGAGTTCTGGGGCGCTGCTCCCGGATGCTCTTTATCTCTGCCCGCATT
>Ga0209267_1000066_pt1 | contig 67830 bp, 55 predicted proteins | sample GraSoiAngelo_137_FD_185894 | JGI IMG/M metagenome (GOLD analysis project Ga0209267, IMG submission 185894) | Grasslands soil microbial communities from the Angelo Coastal Reserve, California, USA - 14_0929_09_30cm (SPAdes) (version 2) | ecosystem: Environmental > Terrestrial > Soil > Grasslands ... | reverse complement strand
GCAGGTCGTAGTTGCCAACGGCGGCAACGGAGAAGTACAATGCCTTGACAGCTCGTCATTGGATGTAATTAAGCATATCTCATTCACTGCCGACGCGGACAATCTTCGTTATGACCCGCAGGCGCGGTTAGTCTATGTCGCCGCGCAAGACGGCGTGCTCGGTGCCATCGATTTACAAACAATGCGGAAGCTACCCGAAATCAAACTTCCTAGTCATCCCGAAGCATTCGCAATCGAGAGCGGCGGGCGCCGTCTCTTTGTAAATGTTCCGAAAACAGACAGCGTTTTTGTGATCGATCGCAGCAAATCAGAAGTCATCGGTCGATGGCAACTGACGAAAGCAAAGGTGAATTACACGATGGCTTTCGACGAGGCGCACAGCAGGCTATTTGTAGGTTGCCGTAATCCCGCGAGTGTTGTCGTGGTCGACAGCAAGACCGGATGTGAAGTTACTACATTCCCCATCGGCGGTGAAACCGACTGCATTTTCTACGATGGGAAGCATCAGCGGATATATGCCACCGGGGCCGAAGGTACGCTCGACGTGGTGGAACAAGTGGACGCTGATCATTACCGCGTGCTCGCAAAATTGCTGACGGCTCCGCTGGCACGGACTTGCTTGTTTGTGCCTGAACTTGACAGACTCTTCGTCGCTGTGCCGCGACAGAAAGACCGTGATGCCGAGCTGCGTGTCTACCAGGCGCGCCATTGAAACACCTTCGCGAAGTACGTGAGTTTCCGGTAGTGCCTGAATTTGAAAACGAATCGATTTTATAAGTATCCGCGCTGACGCTTCGTGTCGTTCCGGCAAGCGAAATATGTCCTGCTCCTGTGGTAGCGGGAAAAAAGAAATGTTGTGGCTCGATCGACAAAACAGACTGGACGTCCGTGTTACGGCGACGCAGACGGCTCCGGAGGGGGGTCGGCCAGCCGGCGACCGCGAACTTGGTGTCGATGGCGATCATCGATTTGTTGCAATTTCAAGCGCTGCTCGTCGGTGAGATTCGCAGCCATTTCCTGATGTGCGCCCAGTATGACTGCATGGGCGCGCCAGGCAGTGTCTCGTCGCATTCGTTTGAGTTGCACAGCCGTTTTATCGATGATTGGCGATATTTTTACGAGTTGGTCCGGCGTCAACTTAAGCTGCATGCGGAGCCTTTCCTTCATCCTAAGGCCTATTAGTCGATGCTGAAATTGATGGAGAAGATGCCGGTCGTGTAAGCCTGCAACAAAAGCGCCGGTGACGCCCCCAGCGATGAACACAAGGATAAAGCCGCCAATCAGTTTCCACTGCAATGAGCGGTTCACTTTAAGAGCTCATCTAGCATCGCCGCATCGGCGATGGCGAACTCATTCGTGAAACGCTCACCGACTTCTTCCCGGTGTTGCCTTGACTCGTGAACTGCTCCAACCGTCGACATGACGATAACGGCCGCCGACAGCAATGCGATACGCCGAGGCAGCAGTGTCAGGCCATTCGCATTGGTCGCACTTGCGCGCCAGAGCGCGACCATCCGCGTAACGAATCCAAACGGCATCGCCGCGGGAACATGGAGACCGGAGTAGGTGTCGATGTTAGATCGGAACTCAGGTCGTATCCCTGGAAAGGATTGATTTGTCGAACTCTCATGTTGAGCGCAGTCTTCTCTGAAAAGCCCGAGCTGATCGGGAGTGATTGTGCGCAAGCTGCGTCGCATTCCGGTTAGCTCCCGAAAGGCTTTGCTGATAACCGCAACATTATCGCCGGTCGGCTCGCCGTGCCGCCGTGGAAAATGGCTCACCGGCAGCTCCTTGACCGTCATGCCAAACGCGGATGCTTGGGCGAAGATTTCGGCGTTAACCATCGCGCCTGCCGAGTGGATCTGGACACTGTCGAAGACATGGCGCTTGAATGCTTTGAAAGCGCAGTCAATGTCGCGGATCTTGGTCCTGAGGACGCTCCGCACGAGGATATTCCAACCCCAGGCAAACAACAACCTGTGCGGCGGGTCATGTCTCCGAGCTCGGTAACCAGCAACGATGTCGTAGGCATCCGTTTGTTCTAGGAGCGTAGCCACTTCCCTCAAGTCGAACTGCCCATCGGAGTCGGTGAAGAAAATTACATCATACCGCGCCCTCTCGATGCCGGTTTTGAGCGCGGCACCGTAGCCTTTGTTGCTCGCATGATGAACAACACGCACGTTGGAAAACTCCAGGGCCAGGTCATCGCAAATCTCAGCCGTGCGATCTTTGCTGCCGTCGTTCACCACAATGATCTCAAAAACTGGAGCAAATTTCGGTATGATCTGACACGCGTCCTCAACGACAGACCGGATGTTTGCCTCTTCGTTAAACGCAGGAAAAATGACCGAAAGGGATTGGGAGTTAGCGACGGTTTGAACCTTTCGATTTAAGCATTCGCGCGCCCCAATTCTTTGGAGCGGACGATCCGATCTGATCTCAGAATCGAGGCTCAAGAAAGGCATCCTAGGCAGATTATCACAAACGTGTCAAGCGGAAAAAGTGAGCGTCTCTATTGCGCTAGCTCATCTACTCCGCAATGGGTTTACGATGGCGAGCAACTTCGCATGGCGTAACTGCTGGCAATCTTGTGGTAGCTAGGATTTTAACCGATACGCTAATCAGTCGTTTGCCTCATTGTGTCCTCGGAGCGCGCTAGGACGGCAATGTTAATCTTTTCTATGTGGTAATGACGGGATCTGGCAAACCGAGAGTCTCGATGGTATTTCCCGGTACAAACTTTATCAGCAGCAGTCGCTTTGCGGGGAGCAACGCAAGATATTCAGCACGCGCAATCCGGGAACGTCCAATGCCTCCAGAACGCGCAGTTGTTTATACTGGCATCGAAGCATCGCCGCGTCCCCATGACCAGCTGCTTCCCGACGACAAAATCGCCGTGCGCAAGTTCGATTCGATAAATCCAGTTCCTTCAATTTTTTGCAAAGCCGCCGCACTTTCGGACCGCTCCCCACGGTTGTTTCAATTCGCTCACTGTCGGCGGCTCCGCAGGATCGGCTTCGGTGCTACGCAACGCGTCGACCGTCGCACATCCCTTACCGAGGGGTCGATGGCATGCGCGGTAGTGGATGGAGGATCGAATCTTTTGGAGACGTGATGGCTCGCGGTTTGTCCAGCCTCGCGGAAACTTCTCGCGATTGATGGGCGCTTAGCAAAATGACTTCAACTACTTTTGAAGTCGTATCGAGGAGCGGGTCGTTAAAGATAACCCGCGAGCGGAATTAGTTTGGCTTTTTAGGGCGATACAATCGCTTGCTTTGAAGCAGAATTGTTGATTTGCTCAAATACTGGCTGAGAGCTTCGCGAACGATAACCGCTTCGCTTTCGCCGCGTTTGTCGGCTAGGTCATCGATGCCACGCTTCATATTAGTTGAAACGCGCGCTTTGATTATTTGGGCTTTGCGCTGCTTCATGGCTCGATTGTCGTGGCACAATTGGCCACGCAGATTTCTACGGAAACTGGAAGAGCAAGTTCCAAAAAATAAATTTAAATTTTGTTGACGTTCGGCGCCGCTTGTGTCACAAGAGGGGCCGCGTTGCGAGGGCCATTGATTCTTTATGTGACCCGCATCGCGGCGAGTCCCAGCGGCAAAAAGCAAAGACTCGTCCGTAAAGACTGAAAAGTGGACACAAAGCGGCGAAATAGAAAAATGAGCCGACGGCTGCAGGCCGTCGGCTCAAATGGCGCTTGGTTGTAACCCCAACGTAGACCCAAAGAGTGCCGGTTTGATTCCGGCAGCCCGAAATCGAACTAGGAGACAACGTCACCAATGAATCAGATCACCAAAAAAAAACACCGTCGATCCCGTCCGTTTAGAATGTCGTTTTTAGTTGGCGCGCTATTCTGCGCATTTCTTACGACGACGGAGAGAGCATTCTCCGAAATTCCTCTCATCGCAGTTGATTTGGCTTGGGTAGCGCCCTCGGTCCTCCTTGCCAGCGAGGACTTTGACAGCGTGACATCACCGGCGGCGCCGCCTGGATTGTCGAGTCCCACGCAGGTCATATCCAGTGCTGTCCAGCCTACACCGACACAGCGGCCGCGCCCGACCCCAAGGCCGCGCGCGACGGTTAATCCGACACCAACGCCAATACTTACACCGGTACTTCCGACTGGCGTGTTCAGCCTGACCGGTTACGGCCGGCAAATTAAAGGATTAAGTAACCCTGACGTTGACGGCATTTCGATTCGTGATAAATGGTGGCACTTGGAACCGAGCGAAGGCGTTTACGACTGGTCAACATTGGACGCCTACGTTGCGCAGATCACTCCAACCGGCAAAAAAATACTCATTCGGATTGGGACAATGGGCGGGCGACCTTCCCTCGGCGGCAATACGCCGGACTGGGTGATGGACGCCGTTGGCGCAAACACGATCAGCTATTATGACAGCGGCCACACCCTAAAAACTATACCGCTTTTCTGGAATCAGACTTTTCTCGACAAAAAGAAGGCAATGATAGCAGCGGTGGGCGCGCGCTATTCCGGCAATCCGCTGGTCAAGGTGGCAACTGCAAGCTTTGCCAACCGCCATAGTGAAGATTGGAGCATGCTGGACTCAACGCGAATTGACGGAATTCCGCCTGCTGGCTCGTCGGAAGTCAGTCGAATGCTCGCGGCGGGCTACACACACGCAAAAATGGTGGACGCTGGAACGCAAATAATGGATGCAGCCATGGCCGCTTGGCCAAATCAGGTGATTTACCTAGCTATCGGACGCATCGATCGACCATTGGAACAAGACCCGGATTCGGTAGCGCGCGACGTTCGGGACGCCACTCGCTCGAGGTGGGGCGCGAACCGCCTTGTCATCGGAAAAGAAATAATATCAAACGTCATGCCGTTCCCGCCGCCAGACCCAACGGGGGCTTGGGCATTGTTCTATAACTCAAGGCCTGCCATCGCCGGACAAAATCTGGCAGCTTGCTACGGAAGCTGCCGAATGAATGGCGACAATTGCAACGGTTTGACTTATGACCAAATTTTGCGCGGAACCGTAGATCACTTTGTTAGCTACGGCGGCAAATGGCTTGAGATTTATGCCGACGACGTGACCAATTTGCCGGGCGCGATTCACTACGCGCATGGGCTTATAGGCCACTGACGTCAAGAATCCATGATTGACATGCCAAATGAAATTGAATTGGCTGTGAGTCATGTTCAGGTCGCGCCTGATTTCTCGGGCAAAGACACAGACCCCAATTCACTCACTTCGAGTTAAGCGCGCTCGCGCATCCTAGTGCGGGAGATTGATTGTGCAGAAAAATACTGTGTCGGCGATTACTCCTGTGGCACCCGCGAACGGGCCCTATCGACTCCTCTGGGACAGCTTTCTCGATGTCGTCGGCAAGGAACGTGGTTTCCCAACTGGCCTTGCATAGGAACAAAAATGACCGACAAACAATCTTGCCGGTAACATTAGAAGGAAATGGAGACACCGCTGCCGATTGAAACGGATTACCCCGAAGATGTATTTCGGCCTGATCTAGCCCCGGAATATCGCGTGGGTTGTGCGAAGGCATACTTTAAGAGTAATTTCTTAGCTCGCAGGGTGTTTCGGAAGAGGGTCGAGGTTGCCTTTAGTCTAATGCCATCCGGGCAATGTGATCGCGCCCTCGATGCCGGGACGGGCGCGGGTTTCCTTTTGCCTGGCCTCGCCGCACGGTGCCGGGAAGTGGATGGCGTCGATTTGTCGCCCATCATCCACTACACCCAAGGCATGCTGGATAACCGTGATTTGCATAACGTAAAGCTTACCGATGCGGACCTTCTTCATCTCCCCTTCACTGATTGTGCGTTCGACCTGGCGGTCTGTTTAAGCGTGATCGAGCACATTCCCCAGCCGGAGGCTGCCCTCAAAGAGTTGGCAAGAGTGCTTCGTAACAACGGTGTGCTTATACTTGGGTATCCCTTAGAGCACGCCTTCCTCAAGTCGCTAAAACGGATGTACCGAATCGAAAAGCGTCTGCGCTTGCGCATTCGGGGCGAACCGCTGCCGCAAGGAAAAGCCTTTCACCCGCACGTAACAAATTGTCGGGACTTGGAAAACCTCGTAAGCCGGATCTTCGGAATTGAGATCCGTCACGACATCCGAATACTTGGTTTCGCAGTTTACCGAATCTTGAAGCTCCGGAAAACAGCGATCAACGGCTGACCCCGTCGACCTGAAGCCCCGATGAGGGAAAGCTTCGTTCTTGTTAACGTTGCTTGGCTGTTACTTCGCGCACGCAGAGAAAACTGGTCGTGACTTCGCCTTCGCGCCCGGGTGCCTACATGTAGCGGGTGCAATGCCGGTCCGTGCAAAGAAACAACTGCCGCGCCGGATGCGCTTATTCTCCATCGGCGCGTCGGCACTGAAAGATCTGACCGGTCCTTATGGAATTGCGGAAGTCGGTGGAACCGCGCTAGGCCAGTTCGCGGGCGAGTTGCCGGAAGAGCCATCGCTTTTCGATCTCAAGCAAGACCGGCGTCATGCGCGCGGCCAGCAAATCGCCAAGATTTTTATCCCGCGCGATGGGCAGCTGCTGGCGCGCCAAGTCGAGCTTCCCTTTCCGCAACGTCATTGAAACGGCGGTGCGCTGCAATTCAAAAAGCCTCGCCGCCAGTGCGAAAAGGGCAGGTTCACGAGGTCGTTCGGTTAAGCTGCCGAGATAGCTGCGGTCGAAGGCAGCCAGACTTTGCGTGATGATTGCACGCCTTCGATCGAACGGTCGCCGTAGAGTAAAATTCCATAAGTGGCGTCGCATAGAACTGCGGAAAACGGCAAAGTCCCAAAGATGCGCGCCCTCCCGCAACCTACCGGGCGGATCCACCAGAAAGAGCTCATTATTACTGAACAACAGATTCTCCGCTGTGTAATCACCGTAAACCCGGCCCATGCTGACTCGCAGCTGAGCCACACTTTCAAGGACCGCTTGAAGGACATTTTCTTCGCGAGATGAAAGGTGCCACGGGGCCGTCTCGAAATCGCGCGCGAGCGACTCCACGGGCATCGGAGCGATTTTTTCCGTGCGGGCGATTTGAAGTTGCGCAATGATTTTTCCGGCAAGCTGGCATGCAGGAAGCAGGTCGCCTTCGCTAGCTTGATTCCAGATCAAGTGCGAGATTGGCTTACCTTGGGCGAATTCCATTAAATAGACCCGCTTCTGCGGAAGAATGCCCAGGCCCCGCGGCACGCGCAATCCGGGAATTTGAAACGTCGCCAGCGCTTGCAACTGGTCATATTGGTATCGCAGCATCTCGTCGGTACCCACGATCACTTGTTTCGCCAATGCGACATGACCGCTCACAAGTTCAATTCGATAAATCCGGTTCCTCCAATTTTTTGCGAACAGGTGGAAATTTTGCACCGGTTCGCCCAACGCTTTGCCCAATTCCCCCACGGTCGGCGCCTCCACTGGATCGACCTCGCTGCTGCGCGTCACTTCTATACGTTGGCGCGCATCTTGGATGTACCCGAAATCGAACGCGTGCGGCACCGGGGCGGGCTTGAGCGAATCTTTCATAAAGTTAATGGTGCGCGATTTGTCCAGCCCTCGCGAAAACTTCTCACGACTGGTCGCCCTCATGACACAACTTCACGGCGATTCTATGTAATCCGCTAGAAATCCGCCAGAGCTAAAACGTCAAGTGTGAAAGCGGGCCAGGCAGATCTGCCTGCGCTGGTCATCGGGGCAGCTCACGGGCGAGTTGCCGAAAGAGCCACCGCCTTTCCATCTCCAGCAAAGGCAGCGTGATTCGGTTGGCCAGAGGATTGCCAAGCCGTGCGTGGCCGGCGATTGGCATTTTCTGGCGTGCCGCATCTACCTTTCCTTTTTGCAATGTCATTAACACCGCCGTTCGCTGCAGTTCGAAAAACCGCACGACAGACGCAAACAGTCCTGGCTCAGGATACAGTGTGCCGACGTTCGCGAGGTAGCCGTGTTCAAAGGCGGCCATGGCCTGGCGAATACCCGCACGCCGCCGATCGAACGGTCGCCGCAAGGTAAACCTCCATAGTTCGCGCCGCATGAAGCTGCGGAAGATCGAAAAATCCCACAGCTGCACGCCTTGCCGCAACACTCCAGGAGGATCAATCAGAAATAACTCGTCATCTTCAAACAAAAAATTTGCTGGCTTGTAATCGTAATAAACCTGCCCCATCCGCACTTCTGCGCCAGCAAAGCGTTCAAATGCTGATTGAAGAATCTTTTCTTCACGGGAGGAGAGGTGCCACGGAGTGACAGCCAGATCGCGCGCAAGCGTGTCGACGGGCATCGAGCAGATTTTTTGCGTCCACAGCAGATGAATCCCTGCCAGGATCTTTCCCGCAAGTTCACATGCCTTGAGCAGGTCCTCTAAGCGTTTGCGATCCCGCACCAACCTCGGGATTGTCTTCCCCGGCGCGAGTTCCATTACGTAAGTGCGCTTGGCCGGGAGCAAAGCGAGCACCTCCGGCACGCGCAATCCAGGAAGTTGCAACCGAGCGAGTCTTCCCAGTTGATCGTATTCACATTGGAATTTCGCGTCCGTCCCCACAATCAATTGTTTCGCGACCGCAGCACCGCCTCTCGCGAGCTCAAGTCGATAGACCCGGTTCCGCCAATTCCCTTCCCAAGGTTCGCACCTCTGCACTCGCTCGCCTAGCGCCTCCTCTAACTCGGAGAGTGTGGGTGGCTCCAGCAAAACCGCTTTGCTCATCGGGACCTCATCGAGCCGTCGGCGAGCGGCCTGAACGTAGCCGCAATCGATTGCGTGCGAGACGTCCGCCCCCTGGATGGGCGTTGTCATGAAAATAGCCGATCCGTCGTGTTTTCCCAAACCCTAGTGAAAAACTGCCTCATAACACCGAACCTAACTGTAACGCGATTGTCATAAATAAAATAGTTCTCAGGTAGGACATGGTAAAACAAAACCTGACGCGCTCATTTCGTGTCGTCGTCGGATTGCGCGAACGATTTCAGGAGAGCTTATTGCTCGTGATCGCGTCATTCGACTGGAGGTTCCCTTTTATGAGAATCGCAAGGTTGCGAAGAATCGTCCCGCGGTTGAACCGAGCGTGATCGGTGCGATTGGCGAGCACAATTGCTTCGACATCGAGCTCTATAACTTTGCCGAGAAGCTCTTTGAAAAAGGCCCGCGCAGGAGCGCAAAACGCAATCAGCGCGAGATTAGCTGCTCTAAATTCGGGGCGAGGACTTGGATCCAAGAAGTTTTGGCTTTCTGTCGAAGGGGCCGGGCGATTTTTGCTGAGCAACACGGTGTCAACGATCTGACATTAAATATCTGACGATTTGCCGCGTGCAATTGGCTGTTCGTTACATCGGCAGCTCATGAGCGAGTTGACGAAAGAGCCAGCGTTTTTCCATTTCCAACAAAGGCAGCGTAATGCGATTTGCTAAAGAATCACCAACGCGCACGGCGCCAGGCATCACTTGGCGCGCCATGTTAATCTTTCCCTTCTGCATCGTCATTAACACCGCCGTTCGCTGCAGTTCGAAAACCCGTACGACAAATGCAAACAACCCGGGCTCAGGATACGGGGTGCCGACATTCGCGAGGTAGCCGTGTTCAAAGGCGGCCATGCCCTGGCGAATGGCCGCACGCCGCCGATCGAACGGTCGCCGCAAGCTGAGCCTCCATAAGTGGCGTCGCATCGAGCTTTGGAAAGCCACAAAATCCCTCAAATGCGCGCCTTGCCGTAGCGTATCTGGAGGGTCAACTAGAAATAACTCATTATTGTCGAACAGCAGATTGGCTGGCTTGTAATCGTAGTAAATCTCGCCTATGCGCAATTCGGCTCGAGCAAAGGTTTCAAGGGCCAATTGCAGAATCGTTTGTTCGCGTGATGAAAGATGCCAGGGAGCCGCAGCCAGATCGCGCGCCAATGGTTCGACCGGCAACGGCGAGATCTTCTCCGTGCGAAGAATATGCATTTGCGCGAGAATTTTTCCCGCAAGCTCGCAGGCCAGCAGCAGGTCGGCCCGCCCACTTCGATTCCAAAGCAGCGACTCGATTGTTTCTCCTGGGGCGAACTCCATCACGTAGACCCGCTTGGGGCGAAGGAAAGCCAGCGCCTTTGGCACTCGCATTCCGGGAATGTCCAACTTCGATAGCAGTTCCAACTGATTGTATTGGTATTGAACCATGGCCTCAGTCCCTCTGACTGCTTGTTTGGCGAGGGCAGCACGGCCGCTCGCCAGCCCGATTCGATAAACACGGTTCCGCCAATTCTGCGCCCACAGTTCACATTTTTGTACCCGCTCCCCTAAAGCTAGTTCCAACTCCAGCAGGTTGGGCGGCTCCACCGGATGGGCCGTGCTGGCGTGCATCTCCGCGACGCGTAGCTGGGCAGCCCGGACGAAGTCGCAATCGAAGGCAGGCGAGGGTGTAATCGCAGAGTGGATCGAATGCTTCATCGTAGTGATCCTATGCGAGCTCGCCTAGCGATGGTGGAAGCCTTCACGGCGATCAATCATGCGCGGAACAATGTTCTAGACTATAATAGTTGTTTGTCTCCCGGGCTAGGCGGGAATATTAGAACTGGCTAGCTGAATTAAAGCTTTCTTGACTGGAATGACGAGGCAGGGATGCTTCAACGTGCCGAGCTCAAAATGGCGTAGTTCTTTCGAGCAGCTGCGTCTGCTTTTGAGCATCAGCCGCATACCACAGTCGCGGCTCGAGCAAGTTCGGTTAAAGCTCGATCGCTTTTCCCTCGCGTTCGCACGCAGCGATCCCGCTCTCGACCCCATTAGAGTTCCGCCAGTCGTGATCGGAGCAGTTGGGGGCTCCGGCACGCGGGTTCTAGCTCAAGTGCTCCGGAAAGCTGGTTGGTTTATGGGTCAGCGAGTGGATTCGCGCAATGAAGATTCTCTGCCGATCGCCTGGTTCTTGACCAAGTGGCTCAAAAGCCTACACGATTTTCCAAACGTCGATAGCCACACGCTGAGTAAGGCCACGAGCGACTTCGACCGGATGGTACAGGTGCATAGACGTGGCATCCCCTCATGGGACGCTCCGTGGGGATGGAAAAATCCGCGCAGTATGTGGTTGCTTCCGTTCCTAGTCGATCGGTTCCCGCAAATGAAATTCATTCACATGATCCGCGACGCCCGCGACATGATGTTATCGGAAAATAGATATTTCCTCAGGAGTCACGGCGAGTGGTTACTCGGTCCCGAGTGGTGGCGGAATCCGCTAGCGGCACAACTTGAATTGTGGCGGCTAGGGAATAAACGGGCGGTTGAGTTCGGCGAACGTTACCTTGGCGATCGCTATCGCATGATCCGTTACGAAGACCTGTGCCAGAAACCGGCCGAAACCATCAGACGGCTCCTTGAATTCCTCGACGCACCGAAGATGAACGTCGATCCGTTGATCGAAGGAATTAGTGATCGAGGTAATATCGGGCGTTGGCGCCGAGCAGGCGGGCCAGAGGCTGGCGAGTTAGGCGCTGGTATACACTCCGATTTGGAGCGCTTCGGCTATACTGCATGAGACGACGAAAGACAGGTAAGACTCTACGAGCTTGCTGTTACTGTCTCGCCATTGCAGCTACGAATCAGGTCTTTGCCGAGCAGGAGCCGCCGAAGCGCACAGGTCTATGGGTCACACAAAAGATTTCCGAAAGCGCAGCGAATCCGGCCGGCTTTGAAGCCGCGATCCGGGGAAATCCACATCTAGCCGGCGTCTGCCTCACCGTTGCCTGGAAAGAAATCGAGACCGAACCCGGCAAGCCGGACTTTAGTTCAATCGATAAAACGGTGGCAGTGCTTCACCGCATCGGAAAGAAGTATGAGCTCGCACTCAAACCTGGAATTGACACACCGGCTTACGTTTTCCGACAGGGCGCTCAGTCCTTGCAGACGAGCATCACGAATCCCCACCGCCCTAACTTTGGCGAGACAGTAAGTGTCCCAGTCCCGTGGGATCCGATCTATCAACGGAATTTCTCGCGCGTAATTGCTCAACTAGGCGAACGCTATGCCGACGATCCTTTGTGCGTGGGCGTGGTGCTTACTTGCGCGAATTTTATGAGCAAAGAAATGCATTTGCCAAAAACGCCCGCGGATCGCGCGAAATGGCAAGAGATGGGGGACTACGGAACCAAGCTGCTCGACGTCTACAAAAAATATACGGAGGAGTGGGCCAAGGCGTTTCCAAAACAGCAAATATCCCTTCACTTATCTCAGGTATTAGATCTGCCTTCGGCGTTTTTTGAACGCATCATCGATTACGGGGTGAGCAAATATCCGCAGCAGTTCACAATTCAGAATTGCCAACTTACCGGGCGCGGGGAAGACACGGGTAGGATCAGTTATGATCTTGTCCTGAAGTATCACGACCGCCTCCATCATGGCTTTCAAAGTCTAGCTGGTTTCGGCCATGGTGGGGAAAGAATGGGCTCCATCCAAATGGCCGTCCTCAACGTTGTCCATGCCGACGGAGAATATTGGGAGCTGTGGCACGGCGACGGTCTCAGCGCGGAAACATCTGGCGAAGTAACCAAAGCGTGGGAGGAAGCGAAGCGACTCGGCTACGATGCTTACAAAAAGAAGCTCATCGCCGAAGGTCGTTATCAAGAGCAAAGTCGCGGTCACCACCGGGGAAGGGGCGGGCGTGGCCGACACGATGCCGCGCTGACGCCTGATGTATAACAGGGCTTAAAGTCGCTTGTTAGCAGTTGTTACTCTCGGGTTGCAGATTTCTCTCACTTCGATTGTGGTGCAGAAGTGCCTGCAAGGGCGAATCCCGGATCCTTCGCGCCAAAGGCTCATTTCGATCGGCGCAGCTACGCGGAAGGCGACCAACCAAACCTACTTCGCGTTGTAGCCTGCACTCAGGTTTACTGACTGGTTTTCTCCGCCAATGAGCAGGACTTTGCCGCGGTAGGACTCAAAAACAACCTTGGCGTGTTCATTCAGGTATACACGCGCCTCCGGGCTGCTCAAGTGCCCGAACCCTCCGTAAGGAACAAAAACAAGCCACGTGCGGCGTCCCCGACTGATCGCTTCTCGCAGTTCCTTTAAACTACGAATCGCAGCATAGCCACGAAACCTGTCCATAAAGCGGGGTTCCGCAAATTTGCTGTTGTAGATTATTTTCTTCATTAAAATAGTGTCTAAAAAGTAATCCCCCCGTATCCCTGCGTAGTGTTCAAAGACGTGTGGGATACCCGCGATGATGACATCACCTGGCTGGAGGTGGCTTCTCACGTATTCCGCGGCGCCGCGGTGATCGTAACGATAGGTGTTTAGACGTGTCATCAGCGCAGGAGTAGCGTTTGGGCTGGAGAGTGAGTAAAGTTTCATTAACCACTCATTACTTTGAACGAATAGCAGAAAGAGCATGGCTACTCCAGCTGTATGCGCAAAGCCGAGAGCAACCTTGGAGTTACCTTCGCGCTCGGCAAACAATAACAGCCGATCGTAGAGCATGACGATCGCAGCTACGCCGGAGAGAATAAGAAGCGGCTGATAATAGATACAGTAGCGCGTGGAGAGAGCCGCAATTAAGTTGGTGTGGCAGAAAAGCAGGGCGCCGATTAGAGTAACAACGTAGCGGAAGGCGGGTTGGCGCCAGCAGAACGGGATTCCGGCTACAGTCATCAGGGTGAAAAAGACATGGTTCTCCGCGAACAACAAATGGTCGATGTAAAACCTTGGCTGCCAGCCGTACTTAAGAAAAAAGAGGGAAGGACCGGCGAGATCATTAACGCCGGCACCTATCTGCAAATATGGCGATGAAACGAGCGTGCGCCAGGAGAACTGCGCGATCACCAAGGCAGCCATAAAGAAAACACAGCGGTAGAGATGGAATTCTTTTAGCCACCACCATTCGCCCCAGCGCACAACGAGTAAGGCAAGAAACAAAGCGGGCAGAATAAATGCACTTCCTTCCCATGAAAGATAACCTGTGCAAAAGGTTACCGACGCGGCTGTCAGATATTTGTGATGGAACGGGCGAACTCTGATCCCTTCGTAAAAGAACCAAAAGGTGAGCATGGCCATGAACTGGCACTGCTGCGGATGAAAGGCATTCTGCGCCCAGCGGATATTCACTGGAAGGCAGGCGTAGATGAACGCGGCGATCAAGCCGGTTCGCCAATTGAAAAGCCGGCGGCCCATCAGCGCGATAATCCCGATGCAAAGTGTGCCCATAATGACAGCCGGCAGCCGGATCGACCACTCCGACTCGCCAAAAAGCCGGCTCGTTACAGCCATCGGATAAGGAACCAACTCATAGGTAGTGGCCGGTCTGATCCTTCCCGCAACCCTGTTAAATGGGAAACCAAGCTCCCAAATGCCCTTCGATTTCTGAACCTCCCCGTACTCGTCATGATCGAACGACATGACGCCAAAATCATGGTAACGGAATGCGAAGCCCAAGCCTATGATCATTGCCAGCAGTAGATAAGGCAGCGCCTCGGCAGACACGGTGTTTTTGAGCTGCCGAATCCGTGCGCTGAGATTCGCTGTTATTCGCCCGTGCGGAACGAAGTGAAACAACCGAACTCCGAGAAGGGTGACAATCGCCAGCACAACAAATTTCGGTTGGAACGGCCAGCTTATTGGAAAACGAAAGTCGTACCTTGGAAGGAGCAGGAAGAGCAGGCCGACGATGATTGGGGCATGAAATAGCGCGTCCCGAGCGAGAGCATAGCGAAGCGCCTCGCGTGTCTTAGCGGCGACAAAGCGAGAGACCAGTAGCCACAAGGCGATGGTTCCGACAATCGTCAACAAAATCACTGCTACAGGTTTGGCAACGACATCGAAGTCGGAAAGATTAACCGGGCTGTGCAACTCTTGCGTAAGGTAACCCCACGGCGCGGAACCGTTGCTACCGGCTTCCACAGCGCGCTGCTTTTGCGCGCCTTGCTGATCGCCGACTCGCCAGTCCGAATTGGTCTCGAATTGTTGAATGCTACCATCCTTTCGAACTATGAATCCGCTTGCGAGAAACCTGGCTGGCCCCTGGGTATTGCGCACCGTCGCGACGATTGTGTTCGGGCCTTTTTTGATCCAGTAGCTGATGTCATACGCGTCAAGAGTCGGCTTCTGCGACGAAGTAGCTATCAATTCGGGGATGCTTTCCGAATGCGCGGGTCCAGCGGTCGAGCTAGGACTGGAAGACGGGCTAGGACTTGCAGACGAGCTGGGAGTAGGCAGCGGCTTGAGGTTTTGCGGCAGCCTAACAATTGCCGGTGGCGGAGTTGTCATTTCGACCTTCTCCTTCTCCAAAGGCTCCCTCGTCAGCCTGGGTAAACCCGGCATCTTTGGCTCTTTGAGCGGGGAAGCGGCCATGCCAGTGATGAGTTTGCCATTCACGAGAAGGTCGAGGCTTCCTGAACTCGCCACTTGGATCCATGTCTCCGGACGAGCTCTTTCCGCATGTACGGAGGCGGAAAAGACTGCCTCCCGCGACGCGTTTTCGGCTGTGATCCACTTGCCAGATGGTGGGAGTCGAAGCAAAAGCGGATTCCTTTCCACCCACGTTATGTGGACCGGATGCTCCATGATTGTGGCGCGACGCGCGTTCGGCCAAACCTGCTCCTGCACCAGGGGAGAGACCCATTCCTCTGTACCCTGTACGATGCCGGTCCTTGGAGTAACTCTCCACTGTTCGTCCGAAATAAATGAGCCGGTTTTTCCGCCAGGTTCTTTAAAGCCGCCGCAAACAAGAAGCTGTGCGGAACCTGGGTAGGAATCCCGAACAACCGAGATAGCAATGACGTTTGTGCCAGGCTTTAGAGATTTTTTGACGTCATAAATTTGTGCTACCCGCGTCTTCAGATTGGTTTCAGTGCCGACTGTGCGGTCATTGATAATGATTTTGAAGGAGTCCGTTGCTGCGACTTCCAGCCAAGCCTGCTCGGGTTCAGCATTTAAAAAAATCTCGCGGCGAAAGTAAGCTACCGGAGCAAACTCGGCTGGTTCTATCCATTGAGCAGCTCCGAAGTCCAATTGGTATTGCCGATATAGCGGACTCGCAAAGGCGCGAAATATGAAGAAGCCAAGCAGCGCCCCGCAGAGTAGCACCAAAACCAATGACCCCCGCCGTGCGCCTGGCGGTAAATTTCGAAGTGGCCGCAAGAAAGGCTCCATAACGTTAGTCCCCGGTTAACGCACTCATTGCCCAGAAATTTACGAGTATATCTTCTTTGAGGGATTGGTTGTAAGATCTCCGGGCATCGGTATCCCGGCCAAGCCTCGTGTAACAATCTCCTGCAAGGGAGTAAGCATTGGCTAACAATGGCTTATCACCGCTCGCCTTCAGAATCCCATTGAGAGCGTCGAGCGACGCTTGATAGCGGCCGAGGTCATAATTTCCTCTCGCGATGAGGAAGGCAAGGCCTTGCTGTTGCACCGGATCTTCGACAAGCGCCTGCTGCCACTGGGTCACAGCAGCCCCGATACCTCCACCATTGTAGAGGGCGCTACCAAAATCCACCCGAGTGCGCGCAGACTCACACCGCGCAGCTATGGCTACTACACCGCCCCACGCTGCGGCCCGGCTAAGCTCAAAGACCGCCGACTCGTATTCTCTAGCCTTCCTTAATTCCTGGACTCTGCTTATATGCCTCTCGGGCGAGTCCTCACCTGAACCTGACAGCCTTTCGAGATCTCCAATAGTTGCGTAGATATTGATATCTTGCCTGCGCCATCGATCCCACCACATGGCTTTGCGATAATGCGTGATGGCCTTTTCATTATTCCCCCGTGCCTGCGCGGTGCAGGCACTGATGAAGTAATGCTGCCCGATAACCGGCGGTGTTAGGAAAATGATAAGCACGCCTATTGGAATACCGCCTAGTGCCAGGGCCGTCATTCCTCGCTCGTCGGGCAGGCGGCCTATCGAATATATCGCAATCAACAACGATCCGATTCCAAAGCAATACCATCCAGGTCCAAGGAAAGAATAGGCAGCGACAAAACGGTCCCAAACGGTGTCCAACTCGAAGTGCTTCGAGTACTCTTCAGCGGGACCATAATTTACGGGAAGATAACTCTTTGTAAAACCCCTGATCATCGGAAGATCTTGAGTCTCCGCATTCAGGCGACGAATTAAAGCGGGCTGTTGAAAGGCGATCTGGCAGGGCGCCGCCACCCAAAAGGCAATGAGGATGGCGGCTGCAACCGCGAGGAAGGTGTCGGAACGCCAAAGCAAGGCAAGACCGGTCGCTAAAACACAGGCCCCGAGCACTCCGTAAGAGAGAAGAGAAAGGTGAGGAAGTAGCTCGATGTTTCGCAGCAGGGGTAGCTGCAAACCGGAGGGATGACGGCTGAAAGGAAAGTTAACCCATTTAAGAATAGCCGAACCAAATACCAAAAAACTACCCACGAAGAGCAGCCAATGCGCTCCCCAAATGGATGCGCCCACCCCTGCCCATAATTCCACCCTTTCCCTTATCTTCACGTGTGGCGCTTAAGTTTCTTCGTCCAGGACTCTACAAAGGGGGAGAGAAATCCAAGTCCCTCCCGTGCATGACGGATCTCTTCGATAGAAAACGTTCGAAGGGAGAATAAGACCGCGACATAAACAGTCAGCGCGAGCATCGCTGTGCCGATCTGCCAGGGAATCGGCATGCCACGGCCTACAACAAGTACCAGGGCCATCGCCACCGCCGCGACCAGTGGGCGCCAGAGTATTTCGAGCGGTCGTGCGTCAAAGCCGAGTCGCGCCAGCTGAATCATCCAAATGGCCACGACTAGCGTTTCGCTACAAACAAACGCAATCGCCGGCCCGACAAATCCAAAGATCGGTATTAGGACTAAAAGGAGCAACAGTCGCAAACCTGAGCCGACGCAGGTACTGGCAAGAAAACGCTTCTGCTGGTCCAGCGCGGCGAAAAGGTATTGAAACAAGGTAGAAAGAAAGAAAGGAACCAAGCCGATACCGAGAAGCTGCATCGCTGGGATTGCGGCCAGATACCTTGTCCCGAGTGCCAGCTGTAGAATTGGCTTAGACCATGCCACGAAGAACGCTGCCATGGGAAAGCTAATCAGTGCAAAAAATTTAACGCTCCACTGGTAAGCCTCGGTAAATCGCTGCGGCGAGAAGTGTGCCGTGCGCGAGTAAAGGGGGTAAAGGGGCAGAGAAAGAGTTTGTGGGATCAAGCGCATAGCCATACTGAGTCTGTAAGGTCCGCTAAATAACCCGACTGCGGTGAGATTTGTCATCCAGGTAAGGACAAGGATGTCTAGCTGGAGGGCAAGCGAACGAAGCATGACGCCGCCGCCCATGGGTAGAGCGGAGAAGAGAAGAGACTTCCAGAGCGGCACGTCGATGCGAAGCGGCACGGGCGCATAAAGGTGGGTTACCACGAGATGGTAGAAGTACCAAAGCAGCAGGTTTGCGGTAAGATGGGCGCCAACAAAGCCAGCCAATCCAAATTGAAGCTTTATGACTGCAAACACAAGAACAAGCAGAACAAGCTTGTGCAAAACAAAGCCGAGGTGGTTAAGCTCATTATCTTCAAACGCGCGCAGCACGGCACTGTAGCCGGAGGCGTGAAAGGATGCCATGGTGGCAATACTCATGCCCAGGGCGGATATTTTCACATCTGTTCCCAAATGAAAAAACGGCACCACCAGCGCAACCAGTAGACACATAATTCCTGAAATGACCCAGATAAGTGAGGCTGCGGCGCCTACTACCGGAACAAGTCGCTCGCGATCTTTTGCGATCTCGCGGATGACCATGCGGGGCAACCCGGAATCGGCGACATTGCTCACGAACATGGCGAAGGCCAGGACGAAGGAATACTTGCCAAAGTCAGCGACGCTAACCGAATGGGCGATTGTGAGGATGGTGGCCAGGTAGAGGAGACCACCAATTACAGCGGCGCCGATACCAAAGACTGCGTTTTTGACAATCCGCTGCGACTGCTTCATCGAAGCCACTTCCACGTGCCACCCATCGCCTTCTGCAGCTCAGCGTAAAGCAGGAGCAGCTTCGACTGGTGTACCTCCAGCTCCTCCTGCTTATCGATAACTGCCACCTCCGCGTCAATCGTGGTCACTGGTTGCCCGATGCCCTGCTGCTCTTGAGATTGAGCAACGCGCAGATCGCGGTCGAGTTTCCCGGCCTCGACCTGCAGAGTGAGCATCCTCTGGGTCTCTGAATAGATTTCCTCGTAGATTCTAACGAGCTCACTGCTCAGATCATCGCCAACAGCACCCAGGCGAGCTTGTTCCGCGTGATAGGTGTCCCTGCGCGCGCGCATGGTGTTAAGTTGCGCCCCGAAGTCCCAGATTGGGATGTTGACAGTGATTCCGCCGACTAAGTCATGAGCTTGGTTCAACCCTGTCTGTGAGCCACCGGTCCGAGTCCGAGTGTGAAATTGACTAAAATCGGTGATATAGAGCGCCGACCCATGCAGATCCACGTCGGGGTAGAGCCGAAAATTTTCCAGCCGATAGTCCTGCTTTGCCTTCTCGATATTTGCAAGTTGCACCTGGAGCGACGGATGCCGCGCAAGCATCGTGTGAAACAACTGCGCCGCGTTCGGCGGTGCAGGCGGCTCGGGAAGTGTACCCAGGCGAATGTCGGCCGAGGAGGGCAAACCGAGGAGCCGGGTCAGCCCTAAGTGCCCTGCCACGGCTTCCTGGTGAACGATTTTCGAAAGAGATTGGGCGCCATTGAGTTGTTTTGTGACAACCTCGACATCGACAGGGAGGATCAATCCTTTCTGCTGTTGTTCTCTATGGATATCGACAGATCGCTGCAGTAGCTCTACTTTGCGGTCGATGGGCTCCACCCGGTTCTGCGCTGAAACGGCGTCAACGAAGACTTGCGTGACGCGATTGATGACATCCTCGCGAGTAAGATGAGCCGTCCAGGCGAGGGCATTTCTTTGCGCTCTCTTAATCTCGACTGCCGGTGCATCATTGAATCCGAAAATACTCCCATCCTTGAAAATGGGGTAATCCAATTTGAGGTCACCAATTCCGAACCCGGCGAGACCCACCTTCTTCGCTGCGCTTATTCCCGTTCCACTGAAGATGCGGAACTTAGAGGTCGGTTCGCCCGAGAATGCCTCCCCCGTGACCGCTCCCTTCAGGTTTGGCCAAAGCGAATCCTGGGCGGCGCGAATCTCCGCGCCTGCTGCCAGGATATCCAAGCGACTGGCTACCAGTTTCGGACTTTCACCGGTTGCAATGGCGATGCAATCTTTAAGCGTCAGCGGATGTCGGGGAAGGTCCGGATTGTGAGCGCTTATTTCTCCTGCTGGTAACCTGAGAGGCAGGATTAGCACTAGGGCTGCTAGCGAAGCAGCCAGGCTATTTCGCCATGTTAGATTTCGATGTGGAATGGGTTTTGTCATTTTCGTTGAGGTATAGTTGACCAACTGTCACGACTTTTTCACCCTCCTTTAAACCACCCGTTACTTCCGTCATAGCATTTATAACGGCCCCCAAGCGAACTTTGCGCAGCTCCGCTCGGCCATCGTCATTAACAACAAAAACGGAGGCCTGGTCGCCTGACGGATTAATTACTGCAACACCGGGCACGGCGAGCACATCCTTGGCAGTGCGATGGATACGCGCGAACCCCGATAGACCTGGCTTTAAGCGAAAACCCGGATTGTTGATCTCTATGTAGCTGGTGAAAGTCCGGGTTACCGGGTCAGTGTTCGGATCTATCTTAAAGACTTTGCCTTGAAAGGTCTCTGCGGGAAAGGCGGGGAACGTAATTTCGGCGGAAAGGCCCAGCTCCACAGAATGGATTTTTTCTTCCGTAACCTTCGCCCCCATCAAGACGGTATTGATAATACCAAGCTTTATGACCGCCTGATCGGGCCTACTGAACTCATCCGGATTTACGAGTCGCTCGAGCACGATGCCATCGATCGTAGACCTTATCTCCACGTGCTCAAGCTCAATCTCCGCCTGCCGCAGCAACAGAGTCGCTTTGGCGAGAGCCTCGCGCGCCTCGGCAAGCGCCATTTCGCTTTTCTCCACATCAAGCTGGGTACCCATTTTTTGCTTCAGAAGCGCTGTATAGCGACTTAGCTGGCTGGTTAGGTCTCTTATCTTGACGTCATTGGCCTCGACGAGTTGTCGGTTAGACTCGAGGGTGGCTCGGATCACCCGGTCGTCCAAGCGGACCAGAAGGTCACCTTTTTTGACGATATCGCCAATCTTCACAGGGACCTCGAGGACTCGAGCATTAATCTGTGCGGTCAGGAGGACGGCGTTGAATTGCTCTATCGTGCCGCTGCCCCCAATGACTTCCTCAAGCGTCTGTTTGCGGACCGGAACGGTTTCAACGGGCGACGGCGCATGCACCCTGTGAGCCTGTTTAGTATCGGTGCCGATCATATGAAGAACGGCCTTAAAGACGAGTAGTCCCAAAAGAAAACAGACGACCAGGAAGACTATCCAGTGGGAATGTTTTCGCGGAGCAGGAGGAATTTCTTGGCGCTGGGTGGATAGGTGGAGGGAATCTTTCATTGGACTGTATTCGAGTTATAGACAGCGCGTGATGCTGTTTCCCGGTCGCGGGACATGGCACGACTTTTTTGATGTCGTATCCATAACGCCACAAGAGCCGCTGTGATCGCGCCGAAGGTCAGTAGTTCATAAAGGCACAACTGGACATTTTCCACGCTGAATAGCGTGGGAAGGTCTTTATGCTTAATCCCCACAATCAATACTAATGGCGAGCGGAATTTCTCTGCCCACGGCCAGAATAAAGGAACGCCATAGCCGGTGAAATTCCATCCGAGCTTCTTGCCGGTGCACAAGTCAATGAGAAGATGTGAGCCGTATGCCAAAAAATAAAGAGTCGCGCTTCGCCAAAAACTGCCAGCAATCCGCCATACGCAGGCGACAGCGAGCGCAACAAAAAAGGCTGCTGCCAGGCTGTGGGTAAAGCCGCGATGCAAGGCGTTTGCGTTTGCGTCGGTGGCAAGACCGAAGAGAAAATCGATGTCAGGCAGGTTCGCAAGCAACACCAGCAACACCAGTTGCGGTAGATATTGGCGGCAGGCAGTGATAAGGCGCACCTTCAAACGCGCGGTTAGAAGCAGGAATGTCCAAAACCCGGCGAAACTGTGTGCTATTGGCGAAGCCATGGGATAACAAGCGTTAGGGTTGCAGCCGCGCAAACGCATGGTGTTCGCTTTGCCTGTCGATCAACTCAGACTTGCCGAGAAGCCTGTCGTAGATGCGCTCGATTCTCCGGCATATTTGACGCCAATCGAAATTGGTAATGACCGTTGTGCGTGCGTTTGCTCCCAGTCTCGCCGCCAGCTCGTGATCCTTCAGCAACGTAATGATTCCTTGGCCGAGCGCCTCGCAATCGTGATTGGGCACAATGAATGCATCGTGTAAGTGGTGTAAGCCTTTGGCCGCGCCTTCAAAGCAAACGATGGGCTTGCCCGCTAGCATATAGTTTAAGAGCTTAACCGGATGGCCCGGGCATTCCGGGCGCGAAATCACTGCCACACTGGCAAGTGCAAGATAACTCGGCAAATCCTCAAGCGAATGGGGCGCGATCCACATGATGGCATCAGAAACGCCGAGCTGATCGGCCAGCTTTTTGTGTTCTCTTTGATGAGATTCGGATACCAGGGCGCTTACCATCATCAGCAGCGCATCCGGCAATTGCTTTGAAACTACCGCAAAGGCGCGAAGCAGGTAATCGATTCTCTGGAACGCATTCAATACCCCAGCATACATCACGATCGCGCGGCCATTGATTCGATGACGGCGGCGGATCTTTTCCGGATCTGCATTCTCGAACAGTTCTGGCACGATCCCTGCAGGGACCATATCCACCTTTTGTTCGGGAGTTCCGCGCTCGATCAACCACTGCTTCAGCTCGGGAGAGACGGCCGTGATGCGATCCGGAAAAATTGGAACAAACCAATCCAGTGCGCGCGCGATTGCACGGGCAAGCCAAGCCGGACGGATGAAATTGTAACCGGCCAATTCGTCGGACATCAGGTTCACGGCATTGTACAGCAGTGGCCGGCCCGTGATCCATTTTGCCATCACGCCGATCAGCGCGGCTTCGTAATTGTGCGCGTGAATAACATCGATGCGTTCGCGCCGAACCACGCGCAGGAGCAACCGCAAAAGGGCGAAATCTTCGAGAAATTTCTCCGACGAGGGCCCGACCTTGGCGTTGGTTTCGGGCCGAAACGGCCCCGTCCTATGAATCTTCGCGTAGCGAACGGCGATATCTTTCTGGCCTGTCGAATACGTGACGATGTGCACGTCGTGTCCCATCTGCGAAAGCGTATCCGACATCTCTCGGACACTCGCCGGCGACCCGTGGTTGGCAGGAAATGCACAGGCGGCTACCATGGCGATAGAATAACGTTCCGTTCCGTTCCGCCTATGTGGGGCAGGCTTCCTCATGTTGTCACAGCTGGCTTGAGCAATGGGGATTATACTCTTTCGGCAGAAAGTCTGAGCTTGCTGCCGGTGCCGAATCTGCGCATTTTGCGTTCAAGATCGGCACCAATCATTTCAAACATGTTCCTTAGCATATCGGTTATTCGAGGTAGCCCAGAGCCCGGAGACGTTCTTCAACTTTGGCTGACTCTTGCTCCGTGTAGCCGCTCTGGCGATGCGTCTCGGAGACGCCAGAAGCATTACCGGCTCGGACCGGATGCGCAGTAAGAAACTCTGGTCGGAAGGCGCTCGTCAGGACCTTGCCGTCCATGTCTTCTGGGACAGGCGAACCGAGCAAGTAGAGAAGCGTTGGCGCGAGATCGATAAGCTGTGCGTTTGCTACCTCCGCAGCAGCTTTCAACGCCGGCCCGCGGCCGATCAGGATTCCATTAAGCCGATGCGTACCGCCCCATTCGCTTTCTTCAGATGGACGATGGTCACGAATCACGACGGCCGGTTTGGCCCCGTCTTTCCTAAAACTTGGCTGCGTCGAAAAGAGGCTGTTTTCGCTCCACCAATCGAGAATGAGGTCGGCGCCTTCGTGGGCAAACGGGCCATGGAAAATCTCGTGGCGTCGGTAAACGCGGGCGATGATCGGCTCGCCGGTACGCGGATCTTTCAGCTCCCGCAACTTCTCAGTGATAAAGTCAGTCAGTGCGTTATACTCCGCTGGTTCCACAATGCCTCGGGGTTTTACCCCTTTTAAGTTGATCCAGATGCTCGGTGGCGAGGCGAGCACTTCGCTGCAATATGCTTTCGTGCGGTCCCAGTCGATGTTTTGAAACGATGTGTATGCGAGTTCCGCCCTCTTCCTCAGGCTAGGAAATGCTTCAGCAAGAAGGTTCTTTTGGCGCGACGAGAGCGACCTTCGCAGAAATGAAAACCCCCCTCGCAGGACTTTTGAGCCAATCCTATGCAGGCCGAATCTTCCTTGCTCGCCGTCGCCTCCACTTTTGTAATAGTGCAGCAGCCCGAGTTGGTGGAGGTAACGGTTTAGAAACACGGTGCGGTCGACGACCGGACCGCCACCGTGATCCGAAACCACCAGGACCGTCGTATCGACCGGAAGCTTCTCCACTATTTGCCCGGTCACCGCATCGAGTCGTTCGTACACCTGGCGCACAGCATTTCGGAAACGAGGTGCGGCTTTTGGATCGTAGAGGAAATGACTGCTATCCATGTATTGCCAGAAATAATGCTGCACTGTATCAATCGACATGAATACGAACATCATGACGTCTTGGGGATGATGTTCCAGAAGGTAAAGAGCGACTCCTGCCCACTGCCGGTCAATTTTTTCCATTTCGGCGAGCACTTGAGCGCGCCGCCGGTCTGTGGACATAAATCCGAGGAAGCGGACGTCATGATCAATCTTACCGAAGTGATCGACGAGCTCACGTTTCAGCGCCGGCGGATAGACGAACGGACTATTCACCGATGGTGTATCCAGGCCCGAAATCTGGAAGCCGTCCAAAGCCTCGGGCGGATAGGTAAACGGAATGTTCATTGTGCCCACGGAAAACCCGGCGGCGTTGAGGATTTTCCAGACCGTGGCCGAGCGGCGCGAACCGCCGTTGGCATAATCCATCTCGTAGCTATCCACGGCGGCTTCGACGAAGTGAAAAATGCCGTGCTTGCCCGGATTCTTTCCGGTCATGAATGAAGTCCATGCCGGTGGAGTAATCGGCGGAAGAACTGATTCGAGTTTGCCGGACACACCGGCATCCATCAACTTTGCCAAGTTCGGCATGCCGCCTTCGGCAATCCAGGGACGGATGAGCGTCCACGTCGCTGCGTCCAAACCTATGATCACTACCTTGGGGCGTTTCTCAACTCCGCGGTGATGGTTCGGGTTCAAGGCTGTCTCCGCAGTGATCAGGGATTGCTAATTTTCATGGTTTCTATCAAGATTCTACAAAAGGAACACTATTGGTCGCTGATAGTCGCTGATAAATTTTTGTCGTTAGGGGAAACCGCAAATGACCAGGTCAGCGCCGTGCCCTCCATATCTTGCGGAACCGGTAAACCGAATAATTGCAAGACCGTTGGCGCAATGTCGGTGATCCGCAGCCCTTCGATTCGCCGTCCACCCGGAATCCCGTCGCCAGCCGGCCGAAAAAGAAAAATTCCATTCTCCGCATGGTTAGCCCCATCGGGGCCAGTGTCGTTCTCAAAGGTATGTATTCTTCCGCCGCCGACGGTACCGACAGACCGCCAATAAAGATCGCCGAAATAAACGATCAGATCCGGCGCGACGCCGCGCACCTCTTTATACAATTGCTCCGGCCGAAAAACTTGCGTGCCCATTTCCTGTCCGTTTTCATCACGAATGGCTTTCAATCCAGCGACTAATTCCTCCCGCACCTTTTCATAATCTTCTGGTGCAATGGTTCCGTTTGGCTCACGGCCAGCGACATTGAGGAAAACACGCGCGTAATAACCGCCGTCCCCCCATACTTTCGTTCGCGACCAATCAACTTTAGCTTTCGAGAGTGGTATGGCGCTGGCAGGTTTCTCGGCTAGCGCGAGGTAGCCATTTGCAATTAACCATTCGTTAACACAGATGCCACCGTCCATACGCTTAGCGCCGTGATCGGATACTACCAGCACAGCCGTCGCGTCGTCGGCGAACGCAAGTAACTTGCCAATTTCACGATCCACCTCCTGGTAGTAGTCGTAAATTGCGTTCTCGAACTTGTTACCGGCCTGGTAGAAGCGATGTGCTGGATCCATATCATCCCAAAACGCATGGTGAATTCGGTCCACGCCCATTTCCACCATCATAAAATAATCCCAATCTTCCTTTGCAAGAAGATGGCGGGCGAGTTGGAAGCGCTTTCGAGTCATCTCATAAATGTCAGCCAGGATCTTGCTCTTGTTACCAGACCGAAAATCTCGCACGTCCAAAACATACTCTCCAACTACGCGGGCAATTTCATCTTTGAGTTCGGGCGGATATGTGTAATCGCAGCTCGGATCTGGAGTCAGAAAGTCACCGATCAATAGTCCGTTGAGCGGTCGAGGTGGGTACGTTCCCGGTACGCCGATGACAATCGACCGCTTCTCACTTCGTGAAAGAATATCCCACAACCGATCCTCTTTGATCGCCAGAGAGTTTGCGATCAAGTATCGGTCGTACGAATGATCTGCCCGGTTTCGAAACCCATAAACTCCAAGCATGCCGGGACTCTTGGACGACATCATTACTGACCATGCTGGGACCGTGATGGGCGGATCGCACGAGCGGAGCAGTCCGTGCACACCGTTTTGGCAAAGGCATTTTAAGTTTGGCAAATCATCAAGCCAGCGATCAAAAACCAACTCAGGTGCCGCGCAGTCAAGTCCGATCAGCATGACTCGTGGCCGCATTTCTTCTGGAACGGTGCGCAAGGCTGCGTCGCGCGTGGATTCAGGAAAGAGCAGGTTTTTCAAATTATTCCGCTGTCTGGCAATGAACGCGCATGAATGCGCCTACACTAAGCGAAGAACGCGTTGGCGTTGGCCCAGGTCGGGTCGAGTTCATTTTGCTAAAGGCCTTGATATATCAACTGCGGTCGAAGCGTCCTCAGGCGCAGAATAGAGTCTCCCTGGTCGGGCGCGACTTGGCGAAGCTTCCAAGGCCGGCAAAGTTCACGAAATGCCTTGATGATAACGTGGACGTTTGTGCCGGACTGTTTCCCCTGACGCCGTGGGAAATAACTTACTTTGACCTTGCGTATGCGCATGCCAAGCTGTGTCGCCTGGGCAAGAATTTCAGTGTTGACCATCGCGCCGACGCATCTGATTTGGACGTGATCGAAAACTGAACGTCGGAATACTTTGAAAGCACAATCGATATTTCGAAGTTTGATGCCGAGCACTAGTCGAACAAGCACGTTCCATCCCGGTGCATTGATACGGCGGTAAAGCGGCTCCTGTCGCTTTGCGCGGTAACCCGCGACAATGTCATAATCCTCTGACCAAAAAATTAGTTGCTCCAAGTCACGAAAATCAAACTGCCCGTCAGAATCTGAGAAGAAGATTAGGTCATATTTGGTTGACATTATCCCGCTTTTAAGCGCTGCGCTGTATCCCCTGTTCTGCCCGTGACGAATTATCTCAACTTCTGGGAATTGAGCTTTCAACTCGTCGCAGACCAGAGCGGTCGCATCGCTGTTACCACCGTCCACAACAATGATCTCCCATTTCATCGCGACCTTAGGGAGCGCCCGAATCACTGTTTCTACCGTGCATCTGATGTTGCCTTCCTCGTTGAATGCCGGAAAGATTACAGATACGTCGCGCACGGTTTGAAAGTCTTCTTTAGGGTGGTTGAACCCGGGAATTGCGCCTAACGGGTTGTCCGCTGACGCAAGCATTTTGGGGCACGCCCACCAACATTGATCGCGCCATAACGCTGAAACGTATGCCGTCCGAATTGGCGCAAGCACTAGAAGCCTTGATCACTTCTGGCAACGGGGCGTCCTTGTCACAGAGGCCGCCATGATGCCTGATAATCGCGAAGAGAAACAGAATGGCCGGTGGCGCGAAGCTGTCGGCGATTCGTTCAATTGCGGCTAAGTCGATCGCAAAACCAGCTGGAAATAACAAAACTGGCTGAATGAGCGAAGCAAACAAGACAGACCCTTCTACCATGCGTCAAGCTTCATGACCTAACGAATCAGTTCGATTTAGTCAAGCATAAAGTGCGCGCGTTCGAATACAAACTCGCGCGGCGATGCCGCAAAACCAGAACGAGCGAAACCAATCCAGCAGCTCTTCAAATGCCTGTTCCGCCAGCGTGGCCGCGGCGTTAATCTAATTCATGAAGCATTGCCTTATGGTGAGCTTTGGTACCCAAAAGAAGCGCTGGGCACCAACCCCATTGGGCGTTGAGAGTTGGGCGTTTGACGCGTACCTTGGGCGATCTAGTCCTTCGCAAGCTTGAAACCGAATGCCACATATCTGAGGCCTCCACCGGGCTATCGCTTTCGGCCACCATGGTATTTGAGACCGTGGTTTTACGTGCCCGTTGCCTGCGTTGCAGTGCTCGTCGTCGTCTTAGCAGTCTACATCTCCAGCCTTGTCGCCGATCTCAAAGCGCAGGCCAAAGCATTCGACTTAACCAAGCTCGAACAAATGGAATCAGCGAGTGTGATCCTCGATCGCAACGGCAAGATCTTCGGGCAAATCTACGTTGAGAACCGCGAGACAGTGCCGTACGACCAACTGCCTCCCGATCTCATTAACGCGGTCGTCGCAGTTGAAGATGCGAAATTTTATCAGCATCATGGCTACGATTTGTTCGGAATCATCCGCGCAGCGTTGAAAAATTTGACGGCCGGACATGTGCGCCAGGGCGCCAGCACGATTACGCAGCAACTGGCGCGCAACAGTTTTTCGCTGAAGCAAAAAACGTTCCGGCGCAAACTACTCGAGATTTTCCTGGCGCAACGGATTGAAGACAACTTCAGCAAACAGAAAATCCTGGAGCTATATCTGAACCGGATCTATTTCGGCGCCGGCCTGTACGGAGCGGAAGCAGCGTCGCGGGGGTACTTTGGCAAACCAGCCCGTGAAATGTCGCTGACAGAATGCGCCACCCTCGCAGGCCTGATCAAAAGCCCAAACAGATTGTCGCCATGGACAGACCGGGCGACGTCGCGTGAAACGCGCGACTACGCGCTCGATCGGATGCGCGAGCTTGGCTTTATCAATCGCGAACAATGCAACAACGCACGAGGCCAGGAAATCGTTGTGGGGAGCCGGCAAAACGCGCAGGGGCAGACCTACGCAGTGGATTACATTCGTCAGCAGGTGATCGCAGCCGTCGGATGGGACCGCGCAATCAACGAAGGCTACCGGATTCACACGACAATCGACGTCGATCTTCAAAAAGTTGCCGAAGATTCCTTGCGAACGAATCTCGAACAAATCGAACAGCGACCCGATTACAATCACCCGACTTACGCCCAGTACGCAGCATCGTTTCGCAAGGCCAAATCCAACGGCACGATGTCAAACCAGCCTGCGCCTGAGTATCTCCAGGGTGCCGTCATCGGTCTGGACAATGCAACGGGCGATATTCTGGTGCTGGTCGGTGGACGCGATTTCGAGCACAACCAATACAATCGCGCGTTGCAAGCGCGCCGGCCCGCTGGGACTGCCATGCTGCCATTTGTTTATGCGGCTGCTTTCGAAAAAGGAATGTATCCCGGGTCGCTGGTAGAAGATTCGCCACTGGATAATCGCGCGGTCATGATCGGTGGCACAACCGGCATTCTGGGGGAATGGGGACCCGAAAGCGCCGAGAACCGTTATGAAGGCACGCTGACGGCCAGACAAGCTCTGGCGAAATCAAAAAATGGCGCAACCGTCCGGGTTGGGATGGACGCGGGAGTTGATGCTGTGTTGCAGCTTTGTGCTGCGGCGGGCATTCATTCCTCGCTTCGTCCTTATCCGGCCACGTTTCTCGGGAGCAGCGAGGTTACGTTGGCCGAGCTCGCGCTCGCTTACACGATATTCCCAAACGGCGGCTGGCGACCAAACATGTCACACATTTTGGAGCGCATCGAAGAAAAGGACGGAACTCTGGTTTGGGACGCGAAACGGGAGAGTATCCGGAAGCTAGTCACCAAACCTGAAACCGCGTACGAAGTGCACTCCTGCCTTGCAGACGCGCTTGAATCAGGAACAGGGAAAGCCGCCTTCACGGAATTTGGTCTGAAGAAAATTCCGGCAGCAGGTAAAACCGGCACCGCTTACGATTTTACCGATGCGTTGTTTGCCGGATATGACTCCAATTTCACCTGCGCCGTTTGGGCAGGTTTTGATAAACCGCAAAAGATTTATCGCGGCGCATTTGGACGCGAGCTGGCGCTACCTGTTTGGGTGGAGGTCATGAATGCCGCCGCCGACCAGTATTCACCCCGGGAAATCAAGCAGCCGACATCCACCTCGGGCGGACTGAAGCAGGTCGAGATTTGTTCGAGGTCTGGGCTGCTAGCCACCGAAAAATGTTATGACGCCGTCAAGACAGCGAATGGCGAAACGGTTCAGCGGCGTAGCACTTACATGGAGATTGGCACTCAATCGCAGCTCCCAACTCAGCCTTGCAATGTCCACGGTGAACCGCGCGCACGTCTTGCTCGCTTTTTCTCTTCGAGCGATTTGCCACGCGCCGCATTGGCTGTAGACCTCAGCGAGATCACGCCAATCGCCATAAAAAGTCCAACGCTATTGGCGGACACGGATCCCTACAATTCTCTTAAGCCGACATTGAAACCTGAGCCGGCGGCGGAGCCAGCCATTCAACCCGCCGCAAATCAGAAGAGCGACTCCACATCTGGAGAGAGCCGGGTGAAAACAGCAAACGTCAGCGGGAGCAGCAACGGATCCGGTCCTCAACCGGCGGAATCTGCTCCGGAGATCCGAAAAGCAATCCCGGTTCAACCGCAGGATAAGAAGCCGGTCGAAATCCGGCGCGCAATACCGGTTAAACCTCTGGACCAGGAAGGCGAGGATGAAACCCTTTTGAAATCCGCAACGCCCCCGCCGGACGATGCCGACGAATGAGCGATTTGAACCCGCGAATCACGCGGATTGATGCTAACAGGCAGAATGAAGAGTACCGACGGAAATTCGAATGACGACGTACTCGGCTGTTTTTTTGATTTCGTCATTCCTTCGTCCTTCGTCATTAGTGCTTCGTTATTTTCATCACCGCTATTCGCGTCATTTCGCGGTCTTATCTAACAATGACATTGCAGGGCGGAGAGGATTTTCGATTGACTGTTCTCAACCCAGGTGGGTGCGATCCGGAACAGCAGTTTCGTGGTGTGCTCGCGCCAGGCGAAGGCGCGCATCCGCCGATCAACTTCCACGCCTTCGCTGCCTGTACCCACGGAGCCTTTCACCAGAACCCGCGTCACGCCATCGTGGAGAACACACCGGTTCTTCTGCTTTTGCGCGGCGATTTTCGGGCTTCGGAGCGCGCATTGGCCGACCTGAAAAAACATGGTCGCACCGTAGTTGTTTCGTTAAAGGAGACCGGACTCCATCAGATCGCGCAACAGCTATGTGACCGCGCCAGATTATCGCGTTTCATGAAAATTGTGGCGCAAGCGGATGGATGCATCGCTACAACTCCGGAAGCCGCGGAAATCTATCAGAGCACTCGCTGGAGCCGGAGGCGCGTCGCATTTATTCCGACGCCTTATCCCGTTGAAGATCAAAGATGGAATTTTTGTCTGCCACCGGATGAGCAATCTGGAATCTTTGTCGGCACGCGCGAATGGGACGTGCCATCGCGCAATCATTTTGCAGCGCTGCTGGTTGCGCGCCAGCTTTGTGACGCGACGGGCGAACCAGTCACCGTCGTTAATCTGGATGGATATAAAGCGGGGCGTTTACTTTCCGAGCTGAAATTTCCGGAAGAAAAACTCCATGTAATTGAGAAGTGGAAATCGTATCCGGAATATTTACGGGATGTATCGCGGCATAAGATCGTCTTGCAGCTGGACCGCAGCCATGTGCCCGGCCAGGTGGCGGGCGACGCTCTACTCTGTCGAATTCCCTGTGTTGGCGGCGACGGCGCGATTGAACGAATTGCATTCTCCAGAACTTGCGGCGAGGGCCGGGCGATTACCGAAATTGCTTCTATGGCGCTCGATCTGTTGACGAACGCTGATTTGCGCGGCGCCATTGTGACTGAATCAGAGCAGCGCGCGCTGGAGCACCTTTCGTTTCAGGCGGTGCGTTCGCAATTGGCAAAGTTTTTTGCGCAGTTCACTCCAGGGTAACACCAACCGACAAGAGCTCTGACAATAGGTCCACGACATCAGACCCCAACGCATCTCTCTAGGGAGCGCACGCCTGTCGCGTGCGCTCTCTAACTCCAAATCAAAAGATAATCTCGAAGAGTTTAATGCCGTTCCATTTTCCGGGGTGGTTCGGGTCGAACGATGTACTGTCTACCCATGTGCCGTAGCGTGCCGGCGCCCAGGGATTGAGCATCTGGAACGGGTTACGTCCATCGCTAAATCCTCGTGGAATCACTCCCTCGACCGCAGGGCGTTGTAAAAGGGGCGGCGGAGTGGCCATCGCGCGCACTGGTTTTTGCGGGCCGAGTGGTGCCCTGAATTCTTGTGCCGAAACGGTCGTAACCAGCGCGGCCAGGATTGCAATCATTAATGTTTTCATGTTTTTTCCTTTCATTGCAGACGTGCAAATTCTTGCCCGTCACAATACCTGCCCTCATTATATATACTTCGATGGACTACCTTGAAAAGGCCGGACGTGTCCTGGACATAGAAATTTTTGAGCTCAAGAGATTGCGGGAACGTCTCGGCGAAAATTTCTCCAGAGCCGTTGAATTGATCAAGGAGACGGCCGATGCAAGGGGCAAAGTCGTTGTCGTCGGAGTTGGTAAGTCAGGACACATCGGAGCAAAGATCGCCGCCACCCTCACCAGCACCGGGTCGCCAGCGGTGGTGCTCGATTCTTCGAACGCGTTGCATGGCGACCTCGGCGTGATTGCCGACGGCGACGTTGTCCTAGCTTTGAGCGCAAGCGGGGAGACGGAAGAGATGGTTCGGATTCTGCCAGCGATCGCCCGCTTCCAAGTCAGGATCATCGCCATGTGCGGGGATCCGAAATCAACGGTCGCACAGAATGCCCATCTGTTTCTCGACGTAAACATCGAACAGGAAGCTTGCCCGTTGAACCTCGCTCCGACGTCGAGCACCACAGTGATGCTCGCGCTTGGCGATGCGCTGGCGATGGTGTTGCTGGAGGCGCGCGGCTTTAACAAGGAAGATTTTGCGAAGTTTCATCCCGGTGGAATGATCGGCCGCAGCATGCTGATGCGTGTGCACCAGGTCATGCGGCCACGCGAAGCCATGGCGATTGTTTCTACCGATACGCCCGTGCGTGACGTGCTTAAGGCAATGACCGGCGTGCGTGCCGGCGCTGCCGTTGTCACCGACGAAAATCAGAAGTTGCTGGGTATTTTTACCCATGGCGATTTCGTGCGGCATTTTCAATTTGATTCAAAGATCGGCGAACGACTCGTTGCGGACTTGATGACGTTGAACCCGGTCACAGTGCACAAAGACAAGCTGGCTGTTGAGGTTCTTAATCTGCTCGAGCGCCACCGCATCGACGACCTGGTCGTGGTTGATGATGACAGCGTGCCTGTTGGTATCGTCGATTCACAAGACCTGACGCGGTTGAAATTACTCTAAATTGACTTGTCATCCGAGCCGCGCAGACGGCGAGGGATCCTCCCCCAAAAGTTCCGGAGCACACAAACTACTTGGCGTGATCAAAAACCCCGTGTGAGGTCCTTCGCTCCGCTCAGGATGACGGAGAGTTGCATGCGCGCCAAGCGTGTGTAAACTCCGCGTCCCCGCGTTGAACGATTTAACGATTTAACGATTAACGTCTTCAATCATGCCCGCAGCCAACGATCTTCGCAGAGGAATGGCCATAAAATACAATGGCAACGCCGCCATTGTGCTCGAAGTCCATCATCGCACGCCCGGAAATTTGCGCGCCTTCGTCCAGGCGATTATCCGCTATATCAATACTGGCAAGAGCGCCGATGTTCGCTTTGGCTCGACCGACAAGGTGGAGCTTGTGGAGATTGAGCGAAAACAGCTCGAATTCAGTTACAAGGACCGCAACGGCCATCATTTCATGGATCCTGAGACGTACGACACGATCACGTTGCAAGAGAATCTGATCGGCGACGCCAAAGATTATCTGGTGGAAAATCTTTCCGTGCAGGTACTCTACGCAGAGGGCAAACCAGTGGAGGTTGAGTTGCCTGCATCAGTCAGCCTCAAAGTGACCGAATCCGCAGAGGGACTGCGCGGCGACACAGCGAGCAATGTGACAAAACCAGCGACACTCGAGACAGGCAAGACCATCAACGTCCCACTATTCATCAAGGAAGGCGAGACGATCAAAATCGACACGCGCACCGGCGGCTACACGGGCCGCGCGTGAGGCAATAGGCTGACCAAGTAGTGGAGTGATGGAGTAATGAGATGATTTCAGCGACACTCCGATAGTCCACTCCATTTACCCGATCTCTGATCCGCGGTTCCGCCTTGATTTTAGCTAGCTAACTCTGCGTAATCTGCGGCAACTTGGCTGCAAAAAAGAGAAGATCGGCAAACAATCGCGGAAAGCGCAGTTCCAAGCGCGGCCGGAAGATTGTCCGCAATGTCGCTCGGGCGCGAACACTTGTTCCGGTGTCGGATCCGTTCACCGTGCCGACGCGCTGGGTGAAATTTGTCGTTGCGATTTTTCTATTGCCGGTTTGCGCAATTCTGAGTCAGACATTTTTTACCGCGTTCGCGCGCGCGGCGGTGGCGCAACGTCTTTGGACTGGCGAAGAATTTTGGTTTTTTTCATTGGGCGCAATTCTCTGGCTGATCGCGTTTTTCGGTCTTCCGCGCCCGATCCTCATTTATGTCTTCGGACACGAATTGACCCACGCGCTCTGGGTTTGGTTGATGGGTGGACGCGTCAGCCGGTTTCGCGTTGGCCGTGACGGTGGGCACGTAGTTACCAACAAAGCCAACTTTTGGATCGCGTTGGCGCCGTATTTTTTTCCGCTCTACAGCATTTTGGCAATCGCCATCTACGGCGCGCTCAGCCTTTTCGTGAATATGCAGCCGTACGGGCGATGGCTTTACGCTGTGATCGGTGTGACGTGGGCGTTCCACTTCACGTTCACCTGTTGGATGATCCCGAAAAATCAGACCGACCTGAGCGATCAAGGCACGTTCTTCTCGCTGGTCGTAATCTATTTAATGAACCTGCTGCTGTTAAGCGTGATGCTCATTCTCGCCTCCCCGCAGATTACGTTCGCAGGATTTGGCGTCGATTTGCTTACGAATCTTGGCAACTTTGCGCGGTGGCTTGTCGATCTTTTCGGAAGACTCCGCGTGTAATCTCTAGTCGTCGCGCTGTGGGCGACGCTTTTGAACAATTGTCTATTCCCGCCAGCGCCACGCTTCGCACAGCGAAGCGGCTACAGGTTCGTGATCACGGCGAACGGCAAAGTCGACATTGCATCGGCGAGTTTCACTCGTCGACCCTGCACAGGAATAGCGCGACATGTAAAAAGGTCGTGCGCGTGTGCCAACGGGAGCGTTTCAGGAAGTTCGACTATTGTGTCTTTCCAACTCTCACCGATCGGCGGAAAACCAACATGAGAAGAAAGCCGCGGTGCGATTACAATAATCCATTGGTCTTCCAGCTCTCGGGCGAAGCTGACGCAGCATTCGGCGAACGTGCCGCTCGGCGTCAGCGGCAAATATTCTCCTTGCTGAAAAAGCTCAGCATGCTGCCGCCGAAATTGCGAGATGCGCTGCGTTAGAAACATCTTAATCCGGCCATCAGCCCAGTCGCGCACAAGGTCGTGAGCATTGCCGGTTGCGAGAGATTCCAGCATTTCGCGACGTCGGTTGTAATCGACTGGACGCCGATTGTCGGGATCGACCAGGCTGTAATCCCAAATCTCGTTGCCTTGATAGATGTCGGGCACTCCCGGTGAAGTCAGCTTGAGCAGTAGTTGCGCGAGCGAATTTACGGCGCCGAGCCGCGCAGTCTCTTTCGCGACCGGAATAAATGCTGGAATAAATTTATTTCGCGGGGAAGGATCCAGAATTTTCGCCACGAAATCGCGCATTGCTGTGTCCCATTCTTCGTTGGGCTGGATCCAACTCGTGTTGAGCTTCGCTTCATGCAGCGCCTTGGCCATGTACGCTTGAATTCGTTCGGAGTAATCCGGTGTCGCCGTGGTTTCTGGTTCGCCGTTGGGCTGCAGTGGCCACGACCCCAACAGAGTTTGATAGAGCAGGTATTCTTCATTCGCGTCCGGGGCTTCGACGTCGTTGATCGTTCGCTTCCAGCGCCGATTAGAAACACGCCACCGTTGCAGCGAGCGTCGCCAAAGCTCCGGGATTTCAGAAATCGCTACTATTCGAGCGCGCACATCTTCACTGCGTTTTGTGTCGTGTGTCGAAGTGGCCAGCAACGACGCGGGCCAATTGTGCTGTCGATCAATGTTCCGCTCGTGAAATGCCGCAACACTTAACCCAAACTGTTGCGGCTCGCCGCCCACTTCGTTCAACGCTGCCAGCCGGTTGTAAATGTAGAAGACGGTGTCCTCAAGCCCCTTCGCCATGATCGGCCCCGTAGCCTGTTGAAACTTCAGCACGAAATTCGTGTGCTCGGCGCGCGCTTTGGCGTCGAGGTTTGGCGGAAAACGAAAGAGCAACAGGTCACGAAGAAAATTGAAGATCGATTCTTCCATGGCCGGATTGCGCCGCTTCGCCGCGGCGATGGCGCGTTCGACAATCTGCCTGTCTTCCTCAGTCACGGGCTGGCCGGGCGCCAGATACGTTCGGTAAACTGGAAAACAAGCAATGGTCTCGCGCACCGCGCGCGAAAGCGCCTCGAGCGTGAAATCGCGATACCATCGGTTTTGTTCGGAAAGCCGGTCGAGCGTGTTGCCCAGCACATCAACGTCGTTGGCCAGCGACAATTTCATGACCTGCAGTTTTTTTGCATACAGCAAGTGGCCAAACGGGACTGAATGACCAATGATCCGGTGGAACGTTTTTGTGATGGCCGGTTCGGCCGAGGAATCAACGAGCAATTGCACCACTTGATTCGCGAAATCGTACCCCGTGGTGCCGTGCACGCGCCAATCTTTGCGTAGTGATTCAGAGCCAGTGAGGATTTTTTCTGCCAGCATGTAAATGGCGCGTCCGTCCTTGGGGAGTCCGGCTCCGAGTGCTTTCGCGCAACGCTGTTGAAGCTTTTCAAAATACTCCCGCGGCAGATAAAGACCGTCAGGATGATCGATGCGAAGTCCTGTCACTGCGCCCGCGTTCAGCAACTCCAGAACGAGTCGGTGAATGGCGTCAAAGACCTTTGGTAGCTCGACCCGAATTGCGGCCAGGTCGTTCACATCAAAAAAACGACGGTAATTAATTTCCTCTGCGGCGACTCGCCAAAACGCCAGCCGATAAGACTGCGCGTTGAGCAGTTGATCCAGCGCATCAAAGCTGCGCGGGTTGCCGGGCTCCCCATTGATCTGGACGAGCGCCTTTTCAATTGCCTGTTGGACTTGTGGCGCTTCCGCGCAACGGCGTTCCAGACGTCGCTTGATGATTTCCTTTTCACGAATGCGCTCCGCGATGCGTTTTGGATCGGTTTCGGTGCGTTTTGGCAAATATTCGAGCGCAGTCAGAATGCTTTGCAGTTCTGCATAGAAGTCTTCTTCCTTGTGTTCAGAGAGATTTTGCAACGCAATTTCCAGAACGTATCGATACGTCCCCGGAGCGACCGGCAGTCTGCGCTCGCCGTAGAGCAAATAAAACGTTCCCTCTTCAAAGCGCACTTGCAGTTCACCGCGCTCGAGAACGCGCCCATATTGATCGCTCAAGATCGGCAGCAGAACCTTATCGCGAAGATCGGACTTCAGCGGCTGCCAGTCGATATCGAAATAAGGCGCATATCTGGAACTCGGGCCATTTTCGAGCACGTCCATCCACCACTCATTGAGCGGTTCAGCGATCCCCACATGGTTCGGGACAAAGTCGAGGATCTGGCCCATCGCATGCGCATGGAGCGCCCCGACCCACGCCTCATAATCCTCGCGCGACCCGATCGCTCCGTTGAGCTTATTGTGGTCGGTGATGTCGTAGCCGTGCAGGCTGTCTGGGCTCGCTTGAAAATACGGCGATGCATACACGTCACTGATTCCCAGTGCGTCAAGATAGGGGACGATCTCGCGTGCCTGCGAAAAAGTGAACCAACGATTGAATTGCAATCGGTAGGTGCAGGTTGGAATCCTTGTCATGTCGAGCGAAGTCGAGACATCTCTCAATCTTCTCCTTCGATGGCTTGGTCAAACAGTAAGAGATTCTAGAGATTCCTCGACTTCGCTCGGAATGACAAAACGCCGCTACATTTTCTCAGGCACTTTGATACCTAACAAATCGAGACCGCGATGCAGAACGCGCCCGGTTAGATCGCACAAAGCCAGTCGTGAGCTGCGCCCGGGTTCTTCGGATTTCAAGACCGGACAAGCTTCGTAGAATGTGTGGAAGGCGTTGGCCACTTCGAAGAGGTAATTTGCCAGAATGTTCGGACGGAAGTCGTTCAGTACTTGGGGAACGATCTCCGCAAACTGAGAGAGGCGTTTGGCAAGATTAATTTCGGCGGGATTCGTTAGGGCGAGCGTTAGTGCCACGCGCCTACCGCTCGTTTCCTCTCTAACGCCCGACAGTGGCGTGGTTACAGGGGATTCGCCGGCTTTGCGGAAAATTGAGCGAATTCGCACATAGGCGTTTTGTAAATACGGCGCTGTATTTCCCTGGAGGGACAACATTTTGTCCCATAAAAAAACGTAATCGGTCATCCGGTACTGTGACAGATCAGCGTATTTGACTGCACCGATTCCGATTTTCTGTGCGACGTCGATCTTCTCTGCCTCGCTCAGGTCCGGATTTTTTTCCTCGATAATCTTGCGCGCGCGCCGGCATGCCTCCTCGAGCAGTTCGCGCAACGGCACGTTTTCGCCTGAGCGCGTTTTCATCAGTTTGCGGTCTTCACCCAGGATGCTGCCAAATGTGATGTGACGAAGATCGGCTTGATAACCCTGTCGCCGGGCAATCTCGAAAATTTCTTTGAAATGCAGGATCTGCGGGGCTCCCACCACGTACCAGACACTCTCCGCTTTCAAATCGTCGAGGCGATAATCGACTGTCGCGATATCGCTGGTGGCGTAATTAAATCCGCCGTCGCGTTTGCGAATGATGCATGGCTTATCCGCCAGCTCCGGGATATCGCGAAAGAAAACGACAACCGCGCCCTCGCTGATCTCGGCAATTCCGGACTTGAGCAAGCGTTCGACTACGCCTGGGAGCTGGTCGTTGTAAAAGCTTTCGCCGCACTGGATGTCGTAATGAATATCGAGCAATTCGTACACGTGCTCGAAGTCCTGCATGGAGAAGGCGACGCATTCGTTCCAGATGTCGATGTTTTCCTTGTCGCCTGCTTGCAGTTTTACCAGCTCCTGGCGACAGGCTTCCCGAACCTGGGGATCGCTGGTCGCCAACGCGTTGGTTTCCTTGTAAATGCGGACGATCTCTGCCAGCGGATTCTGTTGAAGCGCGCGCTGATCCAGCAGGTTTTTCCACCCGTAAATCACCATGCCAAATTGAGTCCCCCAGTCGCCGATGTGATTGTCGCGGATCACTTCGTGCCCGAGAAACGTCGCGATACGCGCCAGTGCATCGCCCAAAACGGTGCTGCGGATGTGGCCGACGTGCATCGGCTTGGCCACATTGGGCGATCCGAAATCAATCACGATGCGCCGAGGCGATTCCGTCTCCGCGACGCCGAGTCTTTCATCGCCCAGGATGTCGGCGGTTTTTTCAGCAACGGCGCTAGGAGTCAACGTAAAATTGATGAAACCGGGACCTGCGATGACTGGCGCTTCGCAAACGTCGCTAACATCAAGATTCCCGACGATTTTCTCCGCAATCTCACGCGGATTTTCGCCCCGTTGCTTTCCGAGCACCAGAGCCGCATTCGTCTGGTAATCGCCGAAGCGCGGATCGGTTGCTGGCGTTAATTCGCCAGCGTCCGGCAGGCCGGCGGCGGCTAAGGCGTTGGAAAGCTTCTTTGCGAGAAGTGATTGAAAAGTTTCCATCGGTGAGAGGTCAATTTGTAGCCGCTTCGCTCTGCGAGGCGCGTCGCTAAGGTCTTTTGCATCCGCACGTCGCGTCGCCCAGAGGTCGACGACTACAGCTTACGAACGATCGCGAAAGATCGACAAAATTTCGTCAGCGGATTTTGCGCTGGCCAAGCTCTCGCGCACAGAGCGATCGTTCAGAAATTTTGCGATCGAGGCGAGAGTACGCAGGTGCGTTTGAAATTGATTTTTCGGGACGATGAAAAGCACGACGAACTTGACCGGCGCATTGTCGAGCGCATCAAACTCGATGCCGGTTGTTGATCTTCCGAACGCGGCCACGACTTCCTCGAGCCGATCGGAAGAGCAGTGTGGAATGGCGATTCCGAACCCAATGCCTGTGCTCATTGTTTCCTCGCGCTGTTTCAGTGAAGCGAGAATGGGATCGCGGTCTTCCTTTTTGATCTTGCCCAGACTAACGAGCAGATCGATCAGTTCAACGATGGCGGCCCAGCGCTCCGTTGCTTTCATCTCGGGGATGATTTGCTCGACAGAAAGTAAATTGGCCAACGACATGCGAATTCCCGGTACGGGAGGGGAAGCTTAGCGGGAGCGTCTACGTTGACAAGCGAGATTTGCCACGTTGCCCGTATGTCGCGTCGTCACATTTTCTCGCAAATCTTGTAATTCAATCGCCTGGACAGCAGCCATCGAACGCCAAACATGTCGATAGTGGCGCGCAAAGCGCGATTGCCGAGGCCGTACTTGCTTTGGCCGAAGCGACGGGGACGATGGTTCACCGGAACTTCGACCAACCGATAGCCGGCGGCTTTGACCAGCGCGGGAATGAAACGGTGCATGCCTTTGAATGGAAGCAGCGTGCTCACGCATTCGCGCCGTATTGCTTTAAGCGTGCAACCGGTGTCGCGCACCCCGTCTTTCGTGTAGCGACTGCGGACAGCATTTGCAATCCGACTCGTCGCACGCTTGACGAGTGTGTCACGGCGCTTGAGGCGATAGCCGCAAACAAGATCTGCACCGCGCGCAATTTCGGCGAGCAGTTTCGGAATGTCGGCAGGATCATTCTGTAAATCGCCGTCAATGATCACCAGAGTCGCGCCGCGCGCTGTTGTGAGCCCAGCATAAATGGCGGCGCTTTGCCCGGAATTCTTCTCGAAACGAATCAAGCGGATATTCCCCGCCGCCTCAATCCGCTCCGCCGTGCGATCGACCGACCCGTCATCGACAAAAATGATTTCGTAATCGAGTCCATTCAGCGCAGCGCGCAATTCTTCCTGCAAAATCAGCACGTTCGCTTCCTCATTATAAAGGGGCACAACCACAGACAGTGCCGGCGACTCTGTCACTTCGTTCATAGTGGAAGTGTGCGGTAATTTCGACAGAGAAACACTTGCCAGGTTCGCAGCGGCTTCCCATAGCGCGAAACTTGAATCGTTCCAACCAGCTCCGTCGATTGAAAACCGGCTTTGATATTGTGCGGCACGCGTTGCTTTTTGCCGTCTCTAATAAAGACCGCGTCGCGTCCAACGAACAAGTTGATCCCGCTTTCTTCAGTATAAACTTCGCTCTCTGGCCGCGGCGCGCCCGGCTTTAGCTCAACAAATTCATCGTAACGCGGCCAAAACGAGAATTGATTCACCATGTCCTGCGACTCGGGAATGTAAACGGGCGGATGACCCGGGCCCTCGGGCCGTTTATTGCGCAGGTAGAAGGAAATCTCCGAAGCCCGGTCACGCGCATCCGCAATAAGAAAAAGTTTCTCGCCCAATTTTGTTTCGAGATCATTGCGCATTGTTTCCAAGGCGCTCGTGGCGCTTTTCCACCCGCGCATCCGGTTGCTTGGATCGCTTCGCTGCAAGTTGTATCCCACCGAGCGCAGCAAGTCTGTATCGAGGGCCACCGCGCTCATGGTCAATCCAACCAGTATCGCGATCGCCGCGCCGAGCCGTAAGAGGGCACTCGCTTCAAGACGCTCCCACCAATAATAAATTGCCAGCAGTCCAAAACCCAGGAAGGCGAGCCCATCCCAATTTGGCGCCGCAGCTTTGTTTAAGGAAAGAAACAAATAGAAAAGAAACACGGGCAACCCAAACCACATCAGGAACAGAACCTTGAATTGCTGATTCACCCGTCGCCAGCTTCCGATGATGCCCCATGCCAATGCCAGGAATAGAAATGGCGAATAGGCCAGAAAATGTTCGCCTATAAACGAAACAACTTCGACAGGGTGCAAACCAAAGCCGTGCTCGATACCGCCACGCGATCGCAGATGCGCAAGCGTGATCCAGGCGTGCTGTGCGTTCCACATGATCGGCGGCACCGTGCAAAGAGCGAACATGCCGAGCAATAGATAAAATCCGGGGTGCTTGAATTCGTGTCTGAGCCGGGGCGCCAGGACCAGCACCAATACAATCGAAACAAGCTCAAGTGCGTTGGTGTATTTGGAAAGAAACCCGAGCCCAATGAGAAGTCCGGTCAACGGCCAATACCAGGAGAACTGAGGGCTTTTTTCCAGCGCAAGCCAGAAGGTGAACATCGCCGCAAGCCAGAAAAAAATCGACAACCCATCAATCGTCATCACGAACGCACCAATGTTAAAAATGGGTGTAACATTTAACGCGATGACGGCCCACAGACCGGCAGTGGCGTTGAACAGTCGGCGTGCAAAATAAAACAAGAGCAGGCTCGTTCCTGCCGCGAGCAAAGGACTGAAAAAGCGCACTCCGAATTCGTTCGCTCCGAAAACCGCAGTGCTTGCGCGAATCGCGAAAGCAATGCCGGGCCCTTTGCTGAAATAGGCCGGCGCAAGGCGCTCCGACCACATCCAATAATGCGCCTCATCAAATTCGAGATCGGTTGTTGCCAGCATCGACAATCGAATCGCCGTGAGTGCGACAATGAAGAGCCAGGCCGCGCGCGTAGTGGTCATGCGGAGTGTTGCGGCTCGCCTGGTGTTCGCGTTCCGACATTGGGATCAGCAATCAAGCTTGGATAGCGCGCAAAAAGCTGCGCCATCCATTTGCGGCCTGCGCTCCTCCAAATCAATTCGAACAGGCCCAGCAGGAGCAGTGCTTCGCCGCCTGCCAGGAAGAACGTTGCGATCACGTCGCTTGGCCAATGTGCACCCACAAAAATTCGCGAATAACCAACGGCCGATGCGACGAACCAATAAAGCCAGCCCCAGCGTCGGTAAAACAGCGTGCAAAAAACAGCAATCACACTGTTGTTGGTTACGTGTCCCGAGGGGAATGATGGTCCCGATCGGTTGCGATCCGACGAATCCGAAAACCGAATGGTTGGTTTCTTAAATAGAGTGAGAAAGGCCGGACGCGTTCGTTGCATTTCTACCAACCGCACATTCTCCACCTGTTTTGGCCGACGGCGATCTACTGCAGATTTTAGCACATCGACGAACTCATTGGTGATCAGCAGGGATATGACCAGACAGATGACAAACGCACGCGCTCTAAATCCGCCAAAAAAAAGCGCGCTCAGTCCAATCGTGACGAACAACGGTTCCCAAATCGCGCTATCGCTGAGCGCCGCCATGAACAAGTCGAGCGCCGGACTGGTCCATTGTTGATTGATAAAATGAAAGATGGACTGATCCATGCGATGAAAGTGAAACAGCCCCTAAGCTTTAATCGCTCGCTGTTAATAAACAAATGCGGCGCAACGACGAACCACGAATGACGAAGGACGAAGGAATGACGAAAGCCGAAGCCCAAATGTCGAAACGAAAGCATCGGAGAACGCGTTCATCATTTAAGCCTTCGTCATTCCTCATTCGTCATTTCGCTTTAACCGTTTCTTTATTGTTGCCCTTATCGGCGCGTGCGCAGGCCCCGCCTTCGGCGAAAGAGATTCTCGCGTCGGTGCGCATGATGGAATCGAGACAGCAAATCGATCTTCAGGGGCAACTTCGTCAGGATAATGTGGTGGTTCCATTTCACCTCGTCCAAAACGGACCGCTGATTCGTTATTCATTCGCGAATCCCGATGAGATTTTGCAGCTGCGTCTCGGTGAAAACAGCTCGCGCCTTGATCTTGTGACCGGCAGTGGCACCGAGCAATTTGAAGCGTCGAAGCTCAAGCAAAAAATTCGGGGCACCTGCGTGACCTACGAAGACTTGGCGTTCAAGTTTCTCTACTGGCCGACTGCGCGCGTTTTGGGCGAGGAAAATGTTCGCACTCGGAATTGTTGGAAGCTGCAACTGCGCGCGCCCTCGCGCGAATCGCAGTATTCCAACGTGCTGCTATGGGTTGATAAGGCGAGCGGCGCGCTGATGCGCATGGAGGGCTACGATTGGAACGCTCAGCTGGCCAAACGTTTCGAAGTCGTCTCCGCGCAGAAAATAGAAGGCCGCTGGTTTCTAAAACAAATGCGCATCGAAGAACTCCAGCCTGGCACGAACCACGTGCTATCACGAACGTATCTGGAGATTAAAAGATAGGGACCCCGCCATCCGAATCCGTCGGGCCGATGCCACCCATTGATGGAAATGCCCCTATAATCCCAAAAAAAATCGGGAGAGCCGCGCTGAAAGCGCGTTCTCTCCCGATGAGATTATTCCGGTCGTCAGCGGGCGCGATGCTCGCCGGATTTGGCGCCGCTCACTACCAGCCTGCGGCCGAGGAATTCCTTATCGTGCAATTCTTCCACGGCGCGTTTCGCTTCCTCAACGGTTTGCATCTGTACAAACGCGAAACCTTTTGAGCGTTGGTTATGGCGGTAACTTACGACTTCCGCATTTTGAACGTGTCCGACTCCGTTGAACAACTCAAAAAGATCGCTTTCGGTTGCGTCGAAAGACAAGTTGCCAACGTACAGACGCGGCGAACTGACTTCAATCCGTTCAGGTTTGCGTGCCGGTCGCGAAGGCTGGGCACCGTTGCGCGCGCTTGCTTCTGTCCTCGTTGTGCCATTTCCAAAAAATGCCGCAATTCGCTGCCAGAATGTCTTTTTTGGCTCCTTCGCTTCTTCTCGCTGACGACGCGCGGGGCCGTTGCCACGGCGTCGGGAACCGCCGCGCGAACGATGCGAGCGTCTCCCATTTGAATAAGAGTTCATGTTGATCCTTAGGTTTGATCCAATTAATAAATGGGCGGAGCGCATCGAAGGATGCACCGTCCGCAGCGCGCCAATCATCCAGAGTCCATTCAAACAAGGCACTCTGCGACGCCGTTGGAAACTCCGCCTCGTCGAGCCGGGATTGGACCTGTCTTAAACCGCCAGCCCGCGCACTCGACCAACGAAGCAGCCAGGGCGCAAAAGGTCGCGCCGTGGTTTCGAAAAATCTGAATCGTCGTAGAAAACGGAGGCTCGGAAAACCGAACAAGAATCCCCACATCTCGGGCGAATTATGGCGTGCTTCAGTTCCCTTTGCAAGCGGAACGATTAGGAACGATTAGGAATGACGAAGCACAACTGCCAAATGACGAAGGAATAAGAGAAAAGACGAAAAGCAAAACCGGACTCGCGACGCATCATTCGTCATTCGGATTTCATCATCCTGTCGCGCAACGAATAAGCGCGCGATTTGATGTATTCCCGGGGGCGTTCGCCACGAATTGGACGAACAAATGATCGCAGCTCGCGTGCGTCTAGTTTTGGCTTGTAGCCGAATTCCGGCATGAGATCGCGGCAATGCCATTCCACCCATCCGATTTCGTCTTCGGATAGTTCGCGCTGCCAGCGCGTTGCCGGTTCTGGACTGATCTGTGAAAAATTAATCCGGGCTGCTGAGTTACCGCTCCAAAACCGGCCCATTTTTGTCGGTGTGAGTACTGTTTCCTGGTCGAAATTGATCTCGAGGTAAGCGCAAACCTGTTCCATCGTTCTGGCCGGTTCGCAGACCAATTGTTCATACGGCACCACAAGGCCAGGAACTTCACCATTCCGCACACGCCTGGCCAGTCGCGCAGCGACCAGCCAGTGGGCGATCACGTAATAAGTTGAGAACCTTCCCGTTTGCCTTGTTTTCTCCAGCGCGATCTGCGCCGCAAGGATGGCACGTGGATCGCGCATGGTTACCAGAATTTTTGCGCGCGGAAAACGCCTGAGAATTTCTGGAACGTGATTGCGATTGGCCGGAGTTTTTTCCACCCACCGACCGATGGTGTCGAGCGGGCGTTCCAGGGTTGCCGCGTACGCTTTGACCATTAGGACTAGCAGATCATCCTGCGCGTTGGCGGGATCCAATGCCGCCCGCTCGAAGGTCTCCAGAAATTTCTCGCGCGGGAACGCCGCGTAGTTCCGCTTGCCCCATTTGCATGGCCCGCCGAAGAGCACATTCGACAGCGATTGTTTGGTCAAATAATCAAACTGCGCGCGGCGACCGCGCGGCGCATATTTCGTGAGGACGGTGGGGAAATAGGCCGTTTCTTCGGGCAATGCGAGCAACTCGGGGTGATTATCGAGTAGCGCCACCAGAAGTGTGGTGCCGGATTTCGCCTGGCCTGCGATGAAGCAAGCTCGCTGCTCGAAAGTCAATCTCGAAACCATCGAGGGAGCTTACAATAGCTAGCCGCAAAATGATAATACCCAGCCGCTTCGGCGGTCCGCTACTGTCCTTTGTGAGACCTCAAAAACCACTCGACAAAGCGCGGCAGTCCTTCGTTCAATCGCGTGGTTGGCCTGTAACCGAGCAGTTTTCTCGCTTTCGAAATATCCGCGCAAGTGAGAGGCATATCGCCGGGTTGCTCTGGCAACTGGTTGATCTTCGCTTTTTTCCCAAGCGCGTTTTCGATTGCAACGATCAAGTCTTTCAGCTGGATCGTTTCGCTCTCACCCAGATTAAAGATATCGAAGAGCGGGCCATCGTATTGAAGCGCGGCGATTGTTCCCTGAATTACATCATCAATGAAAGTGTAATCACGTCGCGTGGTGCCGTCGCCAAATTGTTCGATGGGCTGGCCGGCATAAATGCGCCTGGTGAATTGATGAATCGCCAGGTCCGGCCGTTGCCGCGGACCGTACACGGTGAAGTAACGGAGCGCTACTACGCGCAACCGGTAAAGATGCGAGTAAGTCGAGCAGAGAAACTCGCCGGCAATCTTCGTCGCGGCATACGGGCTCAATGTCTGAGTCAGGTGTTGATCCTCAGAAAAGGGTACGGTTTTCGAAGCACCGTAGATCGACGAACTGGAGGCGAAGATAAATCGCTCCACGCCGGTTACACGCGCCGCTTCGAGCAGATGCAATGTGCCGGTAACATTGGCGTCGTAATAAAGTTGTGGATATTGAATAGATGGTCGAACACCGGCGCGAGCGGCCAGATGCGCGATCACTTCGAATTTCTCGCGGTGAAACAAATTTCGCACTGACGCGCCATCCCGGAGATCGACGTGATGAACGGTCACATCTTTGGCGAAACCGGCGATATTCGCCTGCTTGATTTGCGGATCGTAGAAATCATTGAAGTCATCGAGGATCACGACGGCGTGTCCTGCCGCGAGCAAGTGTTCAACGAGATGGGAGCCGATAAAACCGGCTCCGCCTGTGACCAAAATTCGCATTTGCCGAGAAGTTCAACCACGAAGCACAAGAAGTGCACTAAAAATCTGCAGTGGAGTATTGGAGTGACGGAGTACTGGAGTAGTGAGTTTTCCTACTCCAATACTCCAGCGCTCCATCACTCCAGCGTTAAAAATTGCGCCAGTGCATCAGCAGATAAATCCAGTTTAGTACGAGGGCCGAGATGACTGCGATGCGCACGAATGTTTTCGTCGTTTCCGTGTAAAAACAGATTCGCAAGCGCGGCCCGCGCGTTGCGAGCGTCGCAAACGCGTAGAGATCAAACGCCGTCAGGCCGCAGAGTACTGTGAATACGAGTGGATTCCATTTCAATGCAGTCAGAAAGTGACCGTGAAAAAATTGAATCCCACACCGCGTCATACCGCACGTGACGCATGGGAGGCCAGTGATCTCGTGAAACACGCAGCGCGGCCATGGCAAACCAACTGTTAGCCACGCTGCCGCCAGGCTCAGCGATACAAGCGAGACGCTTAGCCAGATTAACTCGTGATCGATTTCACCTGGAGCAAGACACCGGACGCGAAGCCGCATTTTGCCGGGAAGTTCAATGTTGTGACGTGCTCCAAGCGGCCAATCCACCAAACATGAACGCAATGAGCAGTACGCCGCCGCAGCAAACAATCAGCGGCAGGAAAACAGCGAGCACCGCGCGGCCTGTGTCGGTTTCATGGGCACGCGCCAATCCGATGCAGTTGCAAACGAGCGCCCAAACGCCAGCGATCAGTCCGCCACAAACCGGGATCATCTGCAAAGGACCGGTGGAACCCTGAGAAAAAGCAATGACGCGGAAAGTGGTTTCAAATGATTGATTCGCGCCGCCGACTATCATCAAACAGACATGCACGATCGCGCTGCCGATGAACAGTCCGATTACGATGAACAGTGGCACCAGAACGATAAAGCCGGCAGAGACGCCCATCCCAGTCATCGCAGCAAACGTGTCGTGACGATCGGCGAAGAAGCCCACGGAGTGCAACCCCAGTGAGAATAGAACCGAGACGATGCCTCCGAGGCACCCACCGATGAGCGCATAAATGAGCGGCTCGCCTAAACCACCTTCGCGTTTCATGATCGTGAACGCCTCGCCCGGTTTCGTAAGTACCATAACCAGGGTCTCGACGAATGCGTTAAAAAAGCCACGTTCTTGCCGATGATCCCACGGCAAACCGCTTCGCGAGGCGGCAGCTTCTGAGGTTGCGCTCGCGCCGGTCTGGGGAGGCGGTGCAAGAGGTGCCGCGGCTCCCAATTCTGGGAACTGCGAAAGCGGCTGCCAGTTTGCCATTCCTTCGTGCCACCCAATGTCCGTCGGAACGAAACGGCCAGTACGCAGACCTTCACGAACTTCTTCTTCGGAAAATACGCCTAAACTTGTGGCGCCCCGGTTAACGTGAATCATCGCCATAAGCGCTCGTTCTAACGAGCTATCTGTACGAAGTCAATGAATTCGCTCACGTTAAAGAGTTGAACCGTTGAAACGTTAAAGCGGCGGATTCGTGCTTTGTCATTTTGAGCAGAAGCAAAGAATCTCTGAACATTTTTGTTGAGTCTCGCCTGCGCAAGTCGGTAGCCAGAGATGTTTCGCTCCGCTCAACATGGCAGACGGAGGAACGCTTCAACGCTCCAATGAATCAGGATTCAACGTTTGATTGATCGAGCGCTCGCCAGAAATACCAGGCGGCTGCTGAGCGGTAGGGACGCCATTTTTCACCGAACTTCGTGAGCTGTTTTGGGGTGGGGAGTTTTCGGCGACCGAAAGTTTTAGCGAAACCTTTGCGCACACCGTAATCATCAACGGGCCAGACATCCGGTCGGCCCAGATCGAAAAGAAGGAGCATCTCGACTGTCCAACGGCCAATTCCACGCACCGCAGTCAGGCGCGCAATGATCTCATCATCGGTCATCCGGATCAACGCGCGACCAGTTGGCACTGTGCCGTCGATTGTTTTTGCCGCCAGATCTTTTAGCGCAGCAGTTTTCGCACGAGAAAGACCAGCGGCGCGAAGCCTTTCATCCGGCGTTGCGAGAAGTTGTTCGGGATCCAGCCATTTTCTTTTCGGATAGAGAGCGCGGACCCGTCCAAAAATGGTGGCAGCGGCTTTGCCGCTCAGTTGCTGGTAAGCGATTGATTCAGCAAGTGCGTCGAATGGTCGAATGGACACCGCGGGCGTGATGTTGTAGCGACGCGAGCGAGCGATCAACTCAGCCATTCGCGGGTGACTCGCTCTCAGAAGCTGGTGTGCGTGTTCGTGGTTCATGAAAGCTAAAATTTCCGGCGCGCTCAGCGCGCGTAAATAATCTCACCGCCAATCACTGTCATTTCGTTCCGAGTTTCAAGAATTTCCATCTCAGGAATTTTCATGATGTCTTGTGAGAGAACAGTGAAATCAGCGAGCTTGCCGACTTCGATTGAGCCTTTGTCTTTTTCTTGGAAAGCGGCGTAGGCGGGCCAGATCGTAAACATTCTCAGCGCGTTTTCGCGCGAGACGGCTTGCTCGGGATGCCAACCTTCGCCTGACTCGCCTCTGATGCTTTTACGTGCAACGGCGGCGTAGAATTCGATCATCGGTTCGCCGCGTTCGACTGGTGCGTCGGAACCTCCGGCAATGATGCAGCCGCTCTTGATGAAGCTTTGCCACGCATAAGCGCCGATGAGACGCTCCATTCCAAGTCGAGCCGGGGCGAAAAACAGATCGCTGATTGCATGGGATGGCTGCATTGAGGGGATCACACCAAGTTTAGCGAACCGAGGAATGTCGTTTGGATCGACAATCTGCGCGTGCTCGATGCGCCAGCGCGGTTCGCGAATTTTCCGTTCGTCGGGCGGCGCGGCTTTGAACGCCTGCTCATAAAGATCAAGGATTAGTCGGTTAGCCCGGTCGCCGATCGCGTGCGTTTCCACTTGGACGCCACGGCGAAGCGCGTCTTCAAACATCGGCCGGAGGTCCTCGGGTTTCTCCGTGAGAAAACCGGACGTTTCGGGCGCGTCGCTGTACGGTTTTAGTAGCGCTGCGCCGCGAGAGCCGAGCGCGCCATCGACGAGCACTTTAATCGTGCGCTGGGTGAAATGGTGATCGAACGCGTTAACGGTGGGTCCTTCGCGCAAGAAACTCTGCGCGTCCTCACCGGGACCGTAGACGGCATTAACGAATCGAATTTTGATTTTTCCGTTTTCGAATGCTTTCCGGATAAGATCGACGTCTTCTTTGTGGCTGCCGGCGTTCTGGATCTCACACCAGCCGAGTTTGATCTCGCGGTCGATTCCGCGCAGCAGCGCCTCTTCGCGCTCGCCTTCCGTGGGTTTGGGAATGTTCCTCGCCACAAGGTCTTGCGCATTATCGAGCAGAATTCCGTTTGGCTCACCGTTCTTTCTTAGAATTTGTCCGCCAAATGGATCCACGGTGTTCTTATCGATTCTGGCGATTTTTAGCGCGGCCGAATTAGCAATCGAGGCGTGGCCATCCGCGCGTGTGAGAAATACAGGATTGTTTGGCGCGATTTTATCGAGATCCTGGCGCGTTGGAAATTGCGGCGGTTTCCAAAATGTTTCGATCCAACCGCGTCCAGTGATCCATTTACCGGGGCCCGTTTTGTCGACGCGCTCCTTCACCCTGCCCAGAAGATCTTCACGTGAATTTGTCCCTTCCAGGTTCAATCGCATTTCGCGCTCGCCGATCCCGAAAATGTGGCAATGCGAATCAGTGAAGCCGGGCACCATCATGCGACCGTGAAGATCGACAATCTTCGCAGCGTGAAATTTTTTTGCGTCTTCGTTTGAGCCAACGAAAACGATTCGATTGGTCTTTACCGCGACCGCTTCAGCGTCCGGTTGCTTTTCCGTGACAGTGTAGATGTTCCCATTCGTCAGAAGAAGATCGGCATCCTCAGCGCGCATCATTGTCCCCATGAAAAATCCAGCCAGAAAGAGAGCCAATCGCCATTTTCGTGCCGAGCTCGCAGAATACCCTAACCGACTACTGCAGCAATCATGCCGGCAGTTTCCCCTCGGAATCAATTGCGTGCTTCCAGGCTTGACGTGTTGCCGAACTTTTGACGTCATCAGTTTTGCCAATTGTTTGCTTTTCTGTATCGGAAAAACCGAAGGCTCTTTGTCGACATGAAATTGAATAATGAATTTTATTTTGCTACCGCTGGACAGATTTATAGAATCTTGGTTTCCCCTCAGGCGAAGAAGAAACCTTAACCCTTTGGACCGTCTGAACGCAGCGCATTTCGATTTCAACATTGATCCGTTGTGGTGGCCGGGGCAGCCCGCGGAGCCACATTGATCTTGATATTCCATGGCCAACTTTTTTCCACGCTGGACCAACTGGATACCGATCAAACTGGTGATCTGCGGCATTGTTGCGGTCTCTGGATTGACGGCAGCGACCTGGTATTACGCGACGCCAAAGTACACAAAGATTGGCTACGAACCGATCCAGCCAGTGCCTTTTCCGCACGACATCCACGTTTCGCAACTGGGAATGGATTGCCGCTATTGTCACAGCTTTGTGGAAATGGCGGCCCAATCGAATGTGCCGAACACCCAGACCTGCATGAATTGCCATACACAGGTGCAAAAAGATAATCCCAAACTGGAGCCGGTGCGGGCGAGCTGGAAAACCGGTAACCCGGTGGAGTGGGTCTGGATCTATCGCACCGTCGATTACGTTTATTACAATCATGCGGCACACGTGAATCGCGGCATTAGTTGTTTCAGTTGCCACGGCCCCGTCAACCATATGTCGACGGTCTATCTGGCCAAGCCGCATAGCATGGCCTGGTGCCTCGATTGCCATCGGCACCCCGAGAATTTTCTTCGGCCCGACGATCAGGTTTTCAATCTCGATTGGAAACCGGACGATGTGAAACCGGCGGAATTTGTGGCGAAGTACGGGCAGCCGCATGACGCGCGCGGTGATTTTTCGAAGAAGAAGAACCTAAGCCAGGAAGAGATTGGCCAGACGTTGAAGGAGCACTGGAACATCAATCCGCCGACAAACTGTCAGGGGTGCCACCGATGAAACGCGTATTCCACCATCCACCGGAGCCGACAACGGGCAAGCATTACTGGCGTGGCCTGGGCGAGTACAGCAATTCCCCCGAATTCCGGCAATGGCTGGAACGCGAATTCCCTGCAGGTGCGGCGGAGCTGAATGGCAACGAGTGGTCACGACGCGATTTCCTGAAATTAATGGGGGCATCCATGGCGCTGGCAGGAGTTGGCCTAACGAGTTGTCGCAGGCCGGAGCTGCACCTTGTTCCGTTCACAAAGAACGTAGAGTGGACGATTCCCGGAAAATTTCTCTACTACGCCACGGCGATGCCGCGGCGCAACGGAGCAATTCCTCTCATCGCCACGACGGTCGATGGGCGCCCGATTAAGCTTGAGGGTAATCCGTTGCATCCAGCTAGTCGTGGCGCGACGGACACTTTCACTCAGGCGTCGATTCTCGACCTTTACGACCCGACCCGCTCGAAACGATTTGTTCGTAACGGGAAAACAAGCAAGCGCGAAGATTTCGAGGCCTACATCAAAGAACTTCGCAATAAGTTTCTCACCGATCACGGCGACGGCCTGGCGTTTCTTGTCGAGGAAACGAATTCGCCCACACGCGAGCGCTTGCGAGGAGAGCTGGAAAAAAATCTCCCTGGAGTGCGCTGGTGCGTTTATGAGCCATTCTGGGGTCAGGGAACAACGGTGGCGGCGCAGACTGCTTTCGGAGTTGGGGCGCGCGCGATTCCCAAGTTCGATCGCGCCGATATCGTGCTCGCATTGGACAGTGATTTTCTCGATTGCGGGCAGGGCGATCTCGCGTCAGTGCGCGCGTTCACTTCTCGTCGCCGCGTCAGCACGCCCAAAGACAGCATGAACCGGCTTTATGTCGTAGAAAATCGGTTTACACTAACGGGCGCGCTGGCGGACCACCGGCTACGCTGTCCGGCTAGCCAGATCGCCGCGATCACGCACGCGCTTGCAGCCAAAATTCTCGCGGGAACAAACGATTCCGCTCTTGGATCGGTGATGGGAAGTGTCCAGGGCCCGGCAGCCTTCGGCGGTAACGCATTCGATGAGCGATGGATCACCGGCTTGGCAAACGATCTGATGGCAAAACCGGGAGCGAGTCTGGTGCTGGCTGGTTCATCCCAGCCGGTTGCAGTGCAATTGCTTGCGTATGCAATGAATGCAGCGCTCAAAAATCTTGGCCAGACATTGGTTGTTCGCCAAATGCCGCGCAATCCCCGAACAATCGATATTTCTCAACTCGCAGCCGACATTAACGACGGGCGGATCAAACACCTTTTCATTCTTGGCGGCGATCCGGTCTACAACGCGCCGCGCGGGTTGGCGGAGGACAAGCAAAAAAGTCTGCCGCTCGATTGGGCTGAACTGCAAAAACGCGTGCCGGAGATCGTGCGGCTCGGCTATCACGAGGACGCCACATCGATGTTGAGTCAATGGCACGTTCCTGCTGCGCATTACCTTGAATCGTGGGGAGACGCGCTAACCGCCGACGGCGATTACTTATCGATCCAGCCGATGATTTTGCCCATCTTCGGCGGTCTCTCAGAAATCGAATTGCTCAACGAACTGCTCGGCGGACAGAAAACTGAAGGACCAGAGCTCATTCAAGAAACGTTTCGCTCTACAAATCCGTCTGGCGATTTTCAAACCGCGTGGTCGCGCTTCCTTCACGATGGGTCTGCGGCACATGTTCAGCCGCGTGATCAACCGTCGTCGTTCAGTGCAAATGCAGGCGGCCCGCAAAATTCGTGGACATTGCCGCCAGCACCGACGCCAGATTCACCCGAGGTTGTGCTAACAGCCAGTTATTCGATGGATGACGGCCGCTATGCTAACAACGGTTGGCTTCAAGAATTACCGGATCCCATAACGAAGCTTACCTGGGACAACGCGGCATTAATTAGTCCCGCTGATGCGAAGAAGCTCGGCGTGCTGACCGGCGATTTGCTACAGATCACAATTAACGAAAAGAGCGCCGGCGGGATGCCGGTCAAACGCGAGCTAGTCATCGCGGCGCTCGTGTCTCCTGGTCACGCCGACAGCTCCCTTTCGATCCCGCTGGGTTACGGGCGAAAAATGCCGGAATTCGATGGATTGCCATACGCGGGTGGCGCCCTGAAAGAAAGACCAGGCATCGCGGAGCAGGGCGGTTTCAACGGCTACTTTCTACGGACGGCGGCAAATCCATATTTTGTCGCCGCTGGCGCGAAAGGGATTGAGAGCGTGCAGGTGACAAAAGTTGGTCGCACCTATCCGTTCTCGATTACACAGGAGCAATTCAGCATCGAGGGCCGGGGTCTTGTGCGCGAGGCGACGTTGGAAGGCTACCGGGCAAATAATGAGTTCGCGAAAAAAATTCCGGGCGAGGAGGAGTTGCCGCATCCACCGCCGAGCATCTACACGCATCCGCCGCTAAAGGCGCCGCAGCAGTGGGGAATGAGTATCGATTTGAACGTGTGTACCGGGTGTAGCGCGTGTGTGATCGCCTGTCAGGCTGAAAACAATGTTCCCGTCGTCGGCAAGCTACAGGTATCGCATGGCCGAATCATGCACTGGCTGCGAATTGATCGCTATTATGCCAGCCGCAAACCGTACAGCCAGGACCGCGGAGAATGGCCGGAGAATCCCGAAATCGTGCATCAGCCGATGCCGTGCCAGCATTGCGAGAATGCGCCGTGCGAAACCGTTTGTCCGGTCAACGCAACTGTTCATAGCGAGGACGGTCTCAACGTCATGGCTTACAACCGCTGCATCGGCACACGATTTTGCTCGAACAACTGCCCCTACAAGGTGCGGCGATTCAATTTCTTTGATTACAACCAGCGGCCAGTTGGCAAGAGAAAGATCGTGGGCGCATTGAACATTTACGAAGAATACTTCGCGCCGCTGACCACCAAGGGCGCGCCGGACACGATCAAGATGCAGAAGAATCCGAACGTGACCGTGCGGATGCGCGGCGTGATGGAGAAATGCACCTTCTGCGTGCAACGCATCGAAGAAGCAAAGATCGGGGCGCTCGCGCGCGCAGGTGCTTCGCCGGAAACGCGAATCCCTCGTGATTCTTTCACCAGCGCCTGCGCGCAGGCGTGTCCCACGGAGGCGATTGTCTTTGGCGATATCAAGGATCCGGAAAGCCGCGTGTCAAAAATGAAACAGCAGGATCGGAATTACCGAATCCTGGATTATTTGAATGTCGTCCCGCGAGTCAGTTATCTCGCGCGCATCCGTAATCCAAATCCGAAGATGCCCGACGCGCAGAACATTGGGGTCGCAAGCTTTGAAGAGAAATCAGCATGAGCAATTTGCCACTATCTATTTTCGGTTTTGGAGCCCCTGAAGCGATCGACGGCCTGCAATCTGCAATTTAGTCATGGACGCAGCCCCAACAGTACCCGAAGTCGAAGAGGCGGAGCAAGAACTGACGCGCGTCCCGCTTGTGCTGCACCGGCGCAACTTTAGCTGGTTGACCGAACGGATCTCCGGAGTGGTGGAACAACCCGCCCCGCGCTGGTGGTGGGTGGCCTTCGCCATCACTGCAAGCACCGCGACCTTCGGACTTTTTTGCATTGGCTACCAGATTTCCACTGGAGTCGGCACATGGGGAAATCAGATCCCGGTGGGCTGGGCCTGGGACATTACCAATTTCGTTTTCTGGATCGGTATCGGACACGCCGGCACGCTTATCTCCGCGATTCTGTTTTTGCTCCGTCAAAAATGGCGCACGTCGATCAATCGTTCCGCGGAGGCGATGACGCTGTTTGCGGTGATCTGCGCGGCGATTTTCCCGGGTATCCATGTCGGCCGGTTCTGGATGGCGTGGTATATGGCGCCTATGCCGAACAACTGGGGGATCTGGCAAAATTTCCGCAGCGCGCTGATGTGGGACGTGTTTGCGGTCTCGACCTATTTTACTGTCTCAGTCCTGTTTTGGTACACCGGTTTGATTCCGGATTTGGCGACGTTGCGCGATCGGGCAACCACAAAGGTCAGAAAGTTTCTTTTCGGAATTTTCGCGTGCGGCTGGCGCGGATCCAATCGCAACTGGCGCCATTACGAGATGGCATACCTGCTTTTGGCCGGCCTTTCTACTCCGCTGGTCCTCTCGGTGCACAGCGTGGTATCATTCGACTTCGCTTCGACGGTTATACCGACCTGGCACACCACAATCTTTCCGCCCTATTTCGTTGCTGGCGCGATCTTCGGCGGGTTCGCGATGGTGCTCACCTTATTGCTACCGGCCCGCGCGATCTTCAAATTGCATGATGTCATTACGCCGCAGCACGTCGACAAAATGGCAAAGATCATTTTGTTGACCGGCTCCTTCGTCGCTTACGCGTATACAATGGAGTTTTTCGTAGCCTGGTACAGCGGCAATTCCTACGAAAAGTTCGCCTTTTGGAACCGCATCTTTGGCCCCTACTGGTGGTACTGGTGGTTTGGCATGCTTTTCTGCAATTGCCTGTCGCCGCAACTTTTCTGGTTCTCGTGGTGCCGCCGGAATGTGTTTGTCGTCTTTTTCGTCTGCATGTGTGTGAACGCAGGCATGTGGTTTGAGCGCTTCATCATTATTGCCGGCGGTCTTGTACGCGATTTCCTGCCATCGTCCTGGAGAGTGTTTCATCCGACTTGGGTGGATATCTGGACCTACATTGGCACGATTGGGATTTTCACTTCTCTGTTTCTGATTTTCATCCGTTTTCTGCCGATGATTGCCATGTCGGAAGTTAAAACAGCAGTGCCTGAGGCGGACCCGCACTACGGCACTCCACCCGGAGTCCAATCGGTATCTCCCGGCGGAAAGGAGCGCACGCGATGATGAGGACTCCTGCCGGCCACAAGGTGTACGCAATGGCTGCCGAATATCCCAGCGCAGCCGCGCTCTACGAAGCAGCAAAGCACGTCCGTGATGCGGGCTTCAAACGCTGGGACGTATTTTCTCCGTTTCCGATCCATGGAATGGATGATGCCATGGGGCTAGGAAAATCCTGGTTGAGCGGATGGGTCTTGTTCGGTGGCGTCACCGGTTTGCTTACCGCGGCTGTCGTCGAATTTGGGCCGTCATCGATTCTCTACCAGCTCGATGTGCACGGCAAGCCGTGGAATTTTTGGACCGTGCCGGCGTTCTTCCCAATCATGTTTGAACTGACAATCCTTTTCAGCGCGTTCGCTGCATTTTTCTCGATGCTGGGCATGAACGGATTGCCCCGCTGGTATCATCCGATGTTTAACTGGGAACGATTTATCCGCGTGAGCAACGACGGATTTTTCCTCGCGATCGAGGCGCGTGATCCACGATTCACCGAAAACGGCGTGCGCGAATTATTGGAAAGAACCGGCGGCGAACACATCACCATTGTGCACGAGGACTGAATATGTTGCGCGGCTTTCTGGTAATTTTTATTCTGTGCGGCATCGCGATCCTCGCGGTCTTTGGATTTCGTGGGCAGAGAAGCACCGCGCCGCCGACCGAGGTTTTCCCTGATATGGTGCGCCAGATGAAGGTTCGTGCGCAAGCACCGCTCAATCTTTTTGCGGACGGGCGCGGACCACGTCTGCCAGTCGTGGGGACGGTGCCGATTGGCTATGAGATGCCAAAGACGGGGTCAACTCAGCAACCAGGGGTCGACGTGGGTCCCTGGTCCCATCCCCGCCCTGATTTTGGTGCCGGTACCGATTACTACAATACCGGCAAAATGGGCGATCACTGGGGAACAGGTATTCCGGTTCCGGTCACGCGCGACTTGATGGAGCGAGGGCAACAACGTTTCAACATCACTTGCGCGATGTGTCACGGCGCTACCGCAGCAGGTAACGGGATCACAAAGCAATACGGACTCGCGACTGTCGTTTCCCTTCAGGATGAACGAATCCGTAAGATGTCTGATGGCGAGATTTTCAATACCATTACGAATGGCAAAAACACCATGATGGCCTACGGGCCAAACATCATTGTACCCGATCGCTGGGCGATCATTGCATACTTGCGGGCTTTACAGCGCAGCCAAAACGCAACGGTGGCCGATGTCCCTGAGGACCGGCGCGCGGAACTGGAGAAACAATGAGCGAGCGTTCCCACACTATCCCGACACCCGAAGGCGAATACTTCGAGAGCAATCGCTTTGCAGGTCTCTCATCGCTCCTCGGATTGATTGCCATTGTAGCACTGGCCCTTTGCGTCGTGGGCGCATTTTTAAATCCACATCAATTCAGTTATTCGTGGCTCTTTGCATTCGCGTTTTTCTTCACGCTTTGCGCGGGCTGCTTTTTCTGGACGATTGTGCATCATGCCACTGATGCCGACTGGTCAGTGGTGGTGCGGCGCCAGTTGGAAAACATTGCAGTGTTGCTGGTCGTGCTCGCGATTCTTTTTGTGCCGATCCTTCTCCTTCGACGCCATCTGTATTCGTGGATGGATATCCCGCCTGGTGTGGAACATTCGCTGGATGCGAAGCGCGCCTATCTCAATTGGTATTTCTTCCTGATCCGCGCCGTTGTGTTCCTGGGCTTTTTCTTTTGCGCTTCGCTCGCGTTGCGCCGCCTGTCAGTGAAACAGGACAAGGATGGAAATCCACGCTTCACAATCTTAATGCGCAAAGTCGCGTTTATCAGCCTGCCAATGTTCGCGCTTTGTCTCACCTTTGGCGCGTTCGATTGGTTGATGAGCCTGAACTATCACTGGTTTTCCACAATGTTCGGCGTGTACATCTTCGCAGGTGCAGCAGGCAGTTCGATGTCGCTGCTGGTTCTGGTCATCACGGCATTACGGCGGGCTGGATATTTGAAGGATGTCATCACGGTTGAGCATTACCACATCATGGGAAAATGGATGCTCGCCTTTACGATTTTCTGGGCCTACATCGGCTTCGGCCAGTACATGCTCATCTGGTATGCAAATATACCGGAGGAGACGCAGTTTTTTATCACCCGAAACACTGAATCGTGGTGGGCGCTGAGCATGTTATTGGTCGTAGGACGCTTTTTTGTCTGTTTTGCGATTCTGCTCTTGCGATCGATCAAAAAGGAGCCGCGGAATCTTTGCTGGGTCGCGGGATGGATTCTCTTCATGCAACTGCTCGACATGTACATCATCGTGTTGCCGGCCTTACACGGCACCGGTGTTCACGTCAGTATCTGGGATTTGCTTTCCCCGATCGCCATCGGCGCAACGCTAGGTTTTGTTTATCTGCGAATTGTGGCTCGGACTTCTCTCTTTCCCGTCCGCGATCCGCGCCTGATTGAATCTTTGAACTTGGTGAACTGATATGGCCGGTACCGAATCACTTCGTCAAGTCGCCCATGCACGCGCTCCATTGTCGGCGTGGTTCGGCATCGTGCTTCTCTTTGCACTTTTTGGTGTGATCGTTCTCGCAATCGTTGGGCCGTCGCCGCGTAGAAGCGATTACGAGGAAACCCGGGCAAAGAAGCGCGCGGAGAATTTGAAGACATTACGCGACGAAGCAGACAAGGTTTTGACGAGTTACGCCTGGGTGGACAAAAACAAAGGCGTCGCTCGCATTCCGATCGAGCACGCCATGGAATTGACAGTTACCGACCTGGCCAAACAAAAGCCGGCGCCTGCAGGTCCGATCGCTACGCCGGAAACGCAGGCAACCGCAGCCGCTGGTACGAGCCCCGCTCCCGCCTCTCCACCAGCTCCGGCCGGGTCCCCACAATTGGGTGGCGCATCGCCTGTGGTATCGCCAGCCGCGCAAGCTCCAGCATCGCCTTCGCCCGCGGCTCAGTCGTCGTCACCGAGCCCGGCTTCACCCAGCCCCACGAAAAGTCCATGACCATCCTTTACGTTTCAATGTTTCAACGCTTTCCTGGCCGCCGGAGCCTTGGCGAAGGAGGCTGCGCTCAATGAATCCTGCCGGAATACCACTTAAAGAACCGTCCGTTTCCGCTGCTGCAGGTGACACGGAGCAATTGGAACGGGCCCTCATCGACGCGTCAACACGCGTGCCGGTTTTGATCTTTTACACTTCGGCGGTGGCCTGGCTGATCCTTGGCACGTTGCTGGCCGGTTTTGTTTCGTTCAAGCTGCACACGCCGGATTTGCTTTCTGACATCAGTTTTCTCACGTGGGGACGCGTGCGGCCCGCCCATATGAACGTGATGGTGTACGGCTGGGCGTCCATGGCTGGCATGGGCACGGCAATTTGGTTGATGGCTCGATTGTGTCGCACAGTCCTGCGGTATCCGCTGCTCTTGGTTGCGGGCGCTGGATTTTGGAACTTGGGAGTTTTCTTGGGCGTGGGTGGAATTCTGCTCGGCGATAGCACTGGTTATCAATGGCTCGAGTTTCCCAGCTATGCCGCGATTATTCTTTTTGTCGCTTACGCGCTCGTTGCCTCCTGGGCCGTGCTGATGTTTCGGTTTCGCCGCGGTGAACAAATTTACATTTCCCAATGGTATTTACTTGGTGCGTTCCTCTGGTTCCCGTGGCTTTACGCGGCTGGCCAGTTAATGCTCTTTGTCGTCCCAGTGCAGGGAGTGTTGCAAGCGGCGGTCGGCTGGTGGTACGCGAATAATCTGCTTTTTCTCTGGTTCGGCGCGATCGGTCTCGGCACGGCCTACTACATGATTCCCAAAGTAATCGGTCGCCCGGTATACAGCTATCATCTCGCAGCGATCGGTTTTTGGAGCTACGCGCTATTCTCGAGCTGGACCGGGATGCAGCGCCTCGTCGATGGACCGTTCCCAGCATGGATGGTCACAGCCAGCATCGCAGCCACAATCCTTACGTTGATTCCCGTGGCGACCGTTGGCCTCAATCATCACATGACGATGCAAGGTTATTTCCCGCTCATGCGTTACAGCCCTACGCTTCGTTTTACCGTCTTCGGCGCCATGTCTTACACAGTCTTTAGTCTGGTAGGTATTTTGATTTCGCTGCGCTCCGTGGCCCGCTACGTGAATTTTACTGAAGCGAGCATCGCGTATTCGCATCTCGGTCTTTACGCATTCTTCACGATGGTAATTTTCGGTTCGATGTATTACATCGTGCCACGGCTAATTGGACGCGAGTGGCGCTATGGGTCATTGATCAAACTGCATTTCTGGGCATCGGCCTACGGCATCGGACTGATGACGCTGATGCTTCTTGCTGGCGGTTTTCTTCAGGGAGCGAGCATGGAAAATCCCTCGCTCGCTTTCAGTGAGAGCGTCGAAAGTGTGTTGCCTTACCTGCGCGGGCGTAGTTTGGCGGGCATTCTGCTCACCGTGTCGCATTTCATCTTTGCGTATCATTTTGGGCTCATGCTCTTCGGCCTCGGTCGGAAGTCGACTGTGCCCACATTTCTTAACCCGGTTGAAGCGGAGGGAGCTGAAGCGCACATATGAAAGGACTCGCCCCTCTTTTCCTCGGAATTTTCGGGACATTTGCGTTCTCATGGGTGGGATTGACTGTGATCCCCAATTGGCAAATCGGACACCTCAATCCTCAATCTGACGAGGACGGCACAGATATCTATCCGATGCCCCAATCAGGAATGGTCCAGTGGGGCGCGCGCGTTTACGCCGCCAATGGCTGCATCTATTGTCACAGCGAGCAGGTGCGCGCCGAATACGCGGGGGCCGATATCGACCGAAAATGGGGCGATCGCCGCAGCGCGCCTCGAGATTATATTTTCGAACGACCTGTTTTGCTTGGGAAGATGCGCATGGGCCAGGACCTTGCGAACATCGGGGCCCGCGCGCCAGCGGAACAGGAGAGTCCTTCGCCGGGTGGAGGCGGGAATCCAGCAGGCTCACCAAGTGGCGCGGCTCAAAGCCCGTCACCATCAGCGGCCCAGCCGAAGGCTCAGGGCGCGCAATCGCCAGGAGCTTCTGCGGCGCCTCAACAGCAACCAGCAGCTTCTCCGGCAACGTCACCTGCGGCGTCTCCAACTTCCCCTGCATCGAAGCCAGCTCCGATCGCGAGAGCGGGCACAGGCATCGCTTCTCCCTCTCCAGGAGTAGCTGCTGCTGCTGCTGGAGCTGCAAGTCCCGGTGCACCACCTCTTGCGGGACCACCGTGGCCCGAGCAGACGGCGGGCTTGCCACCAATGTATTCCGCTGCCTGGCATCACGTGCATCTTTATTCGCCGCGCAGCATCAACTTTGATTCCAACATGCCGTCGTATCGTTTTTTGTACCAAGCTCGCCGTATCAGTGACGTTCACTCATCAGATGCATTGCGGCTTACCGGCTCCGACGCTCCGCCTGAGGGATGGGAGATCATTCCAACTTACGATGCGAAATGTCTTGTGGCGTACATGATGGCGCTCAATCAATCGCATCCATTGAAAGAAGTTAAATCGGCCGGATCGGCATCCGCAGTGTCGCCAGCGGCTTCACCTTCGGCTGCGCCCGGAGGACAGCCACCACCCAAATGAACGAGAGCACTCCAACACCGGAGCCGCATTCCGGCCAGGGTATGGATTACAGCGAAATCGCTGACGTTCAGGATGTCCATGCCGCGGTGCAGCGGGAAAAACGTGAGCCCCGTGTAGGTCGCGAACCGCTTTCCATCTGGTTGATCGCAGTTTACGGACTGGCAGTATTTTTTGGCGGCGCTTATCTTGGCCGTTACTCGGGAAATTTTAGCGGTGAAGCGCTTGACCCGTACGGCGGTGAAATGCCAACCATGAAAAAGGTTACCGGGCCGCAGGGCGCCCAACAGGCAGCCGAACTTTCGCCGCATGATCGCGGAAAGAAGATTTTTGCCGCTAATTGCCAGACGTGTCACCAGGCAAATGGTCTCGGTGTGGCCGGTCAATATCCGCCGCTGGCTGGTTCGGAGTTCACCACTGGTGGTTCGCAACGACCGGCGATGATTGTCATGAAGGGTCTGCAAGGACCCGTCACCGTGAAAGGCCAAAAATTCGGTGCCGCGGTAATGCAGCCTTGGGACAAGACATTGACCGACCAAAAGATTGCGGACGTTCTCACATACGAACGTAGCGAGTGGGGGAACAATGCCAGCCCAGTGACAGCCGAACAAATTGCTGCGCTGCGCAAGGAACTGGCTAATCATCCAAATTCGTTCACCGAACCGGACATACTAGCAGTCCCCGCCGAGGAAGATCTTCCCGGCGGCGCGCCCGCCGGTGGTGCGCCACCCAAACCAGGCGAAGCCGCAAAGCCTGGCGAACCACCGAAGCCGAAAGGGTAGTATGCAGATTGCCCGCCAGTGTGCGGTCATTCCGCGTGTTTGATTTCCGCGTCGCGCTTAGAAAGCGCTAGCCTTCTCGATTCGGAGTGCCGAGGATGTGGCTCTTCGGCGGCATCATCACGTTGTCGAAGTTTTGAGTGAACATCGCAGCCGCGAAGAAGGCGACGGCGCGCAATGTTTCGTTGCCGATATTGACGAGGTCATGTTTTACCGGCGTTGGAATCGCAAAAACACTGCCAGGACCTACCCGGTAGGTGCTGCCATCTTCCATGTGCAATTCGCCGGTCCCAGCAATGATGTACTGCGTCTCTTCGGTAGCATCGGTGTGCCAGCCGAGGCGATGTCCTGGTTCAATTTCATATACGATCGTCGAAGATGCGGTCGTGCCGTAGCCGCCATAGACGGCAAAGGCGCCAGCCCAATGAACTGATTCATCATCCTCAGCCCAGACTTCAGCGCGCTTAAGTTTATCGGATGCAACGACTGGATTCATGGAGCTGAGAGTAAGGTTTTTGGTGTGGACAGGTCAATAGCGCAAAAAAACGTCTTCACGGTTTGCAGGCGACACGCCTGCCATTACGGCAGCGCTTCGGCGAGCACCTCGGCCATGTGCTTTGGCCGGATATTCGTCAGATCGGTAATTTGATGTCGGCAACTTGTCCCTGAGGCGATGATCTGTGTCTCGCGCCCTTGATTCTCGAGTTTATCGATCAAATCCTGAGCGACTTGGATGGAAAGATCGTACTTCTCGGCAAGCGCGCCGAACGCGCCCGCCATCCCGCAGCAGGCTGTATCGAGCACGATGGCCTTCCTCCCGGGCAAACGTTCCGCAAGTCTTCGCATGAACGCAGGATTTATGATCGATTTGGCATGACAGTGTGCATGGATCGCGAGCGTCGTCTCGGAATGCTTGAACTGCAGCGCAGCTGGTTCCTGCTCAAGCAGATCGTCCACGAATTTTTCGAACAAGAAACAGCGATTCGCTATCTTCTCCGCGCTCTCGATCTTAAGCTCGGGATAATCTTCCACGAACATCGACCAGCACGACGGCTCAAGAAAGAGAATCGGCGGGGCCGATAGTTGAGAGTTGAGAGTTGAGAGTTGAGAGACGTTGTGCCTGGCGAGCTTCACCGCGGCATCGAGATTTCCCTGGCTAAAGGCTGGTCGTCCACAGCAGCGTCGGTTCTTTGCGAGCGAAACCTCGAACCCGAGAGCTGCCAGCATCGTAACTGCGGCAATTCCGATGTGCGGTTCGTGGTAACGCACAAAGGTGTCGTCCCAAAGAATGACGGGGCCTCTGTGAGGGACGCCACGTTGCAGCGTTCGGTCGGCGCGGCGCGCCGACCCTACCACGTGCTTCACGAACCATTTGTCAAAACGTTCCTCAGCGTAATGTGGCAGGGAACGTCTCGCGGATATTCCAATTGCCTTCTGCATCGCGATGCGGACGGTCCGGTAATTGAGGATGCGGTTTGTCAGCGAGGGCATCGCGCAGCCAATCTTGCCTAACAAATCGACGTTGCTGAAAAGGCGCTCGCGTAATGGTAAACCGTCGCGCTGATATTGCGCGTGCATAAGTTCTGCCTTGATCAGCGCGAGATTCACATTGGATGGGCATTCGGGTGTGCACCCTTTGCAAGAGAGACAATTGCTCAGAGCGGCTTCCAATTCCGCCGAATGCAACGGATCGTGTCCGTTGACCCGCAGTTCCAGCGCAGCGCGGACTATGTTGGCGCGGCCACGCGTAGACATGACTTCTTCATGGGTGGCCATGAACGTTGGGCACATGATGCCGGTTTCTTTGAGACAACCCCCGCAACCGTTGCATTGTTCCAGGTTGCCGATGAACGAATGGTCTTTGAATGCGAAGCCGAGCGCGGGTTCGAAGGGAAGTTCGAGCGGTCGCGTGAAGTTTTCGCGCAGATGATTGTCTATTCTGTGCTGCACGGCCTCCCGCAACCGCGGGATCCCCATCTCAAAAATTTTTCCCGGATTGAAAATGCTTTTTGGGTCGAACGTTCGCTTGATCTCGCGCATTACTCCGAGCAGCTCATCGCCGAGTTGCTCGCGCATGTATTCCGTGCGCGCGATGCCAACACCGTGCTCGGCGGAAAGTGAGCCTTTAAATTGGCGTACCAGCTCGGAGGTTTGATCTGCGACTTGGCGAAACTTTTTTAGGTCATTTGCGTTGTGCAGATCGAGCACGGGCCGGACATGCAAAAGTCCACTGGCGGCATGACCATAATAACTCGCCTCCAACCCAAGTGGTTTCATGATCGATCGCAATCCGCGCACGTATTCCGGTAGCTGCGCCGGGCGAACGGCGGCGTCTTCGATAAACGCAACCGGTTTTGCCGGTCCGATACAGCCGGTCAAAAGTGAGAGGCCGGATTTGCGCACCGACCAGACGAGATTCATTTGCGTAGGCTCGGTGAGGATCTTGGTGCGCAGGCCGACTTTTCTCGATTGTAAAATCGTCAAACGTTCCGCGACGTCATCATAGAACTCGACAATCAAAATCGATTCACAAGGTCGCGTGTCGAGCTCGAGCAAATCGCGCGCGCCCTGAAAATGAAGCTGGCCTTTGGTTTGATCGAGCAAAGGACGATCGATGTGCTCGATCGCGGCGGGTTTAAGGTCGAGAAGCTCAACCGTAGCCTGCATCGCTTCATCCACTGAAGAAAAAAAGATCAGACCCAGGCCTTTCTCACTCGGCAGCGGTGAAATCTTAAGTTCGGCGGAGAAAATCGCAGCGAGCGTTCCTTCGCTGCCCGCGAAGATATTTGTGAGGTCATTCGGCGCGTGCAGGAATCTTTCGATTCCGTAACCGGGCCAGCGTTTTATCAGGCCCGGCGGCCAGCGCTCGGCCATTTCCGCGCTTCGCGCACGAATCAGATTCTCGATGTCAGCTCGCTCCGAGCATAACGATTCGTGCCCTGGGCCGATCTTTTCGATGCGCCCATCGGCCATCACAACTTCCAGCGAGGTCACGTGATCGGCGGTTGTACCGTAAACCGGGCAACGTGCGCCGGACGAATTGTTCGCAATCATTCCACCAAGCGTCGCTCGTGAGCTGGTTGCCACGTCCGGGCCAAAACAAAATCCGTGGGGCCTAAGAAAATCGTTGAGATGATCGAGAACCACGCCTGCCCCGACACGCACGCTGCGTTTTTCGAGGTCAAGTTCAGTGATCTGCCGGTTGTACCGTGAGAACTCCACAATCAACCCTTCGCCGATCGCGTTCCCCACCAGACTTGTGCCAGCCCCGCGCGGAGTGACTGAAACGCCGGCGTCGGCGGCTGCGCGAATCACTGCGCTTGCTTGTTCTGCGCCTTTCGGAAACGCCACGCCGCGGGGCTCGATCTGGTAAATCGAAGCATCAGTCGCGTAGAGCTGTCGCGTCAGATTGTCAAAGCGAACATCACAACCGGTTTGTCTGATTTTCCTTTCCTGCGCGGAAGTCATCTCCTGAGCATGAACTTAACGCCAGATGCAAACGTAGCACACGCTTCTTGCCTCTGGGCGGTACGGCCCTGAATTTGTCATTCTGAGCGGAGCGAAGAATCTCAAGAACTAATCGCGGAGCCTGTCCTGAGCGAAGCCGAAGGGCTCAACATGACAGAGGGAACCCAAACGAGTGTTTTACAGCAAATCCATCTGCGCATTCTCTGACGCTGCTTCGGCAAAGCGAACGCCGACGCCGGTCAGTCGCACCGGCTTCCCGGTGCGAGCAAACGCTTCCTCCAGAAGAGCACGAAAATCTGGTAGCGTAGGCGCAAGGCCGGCGCGCTCGGCAGTGGTCCGCGTGAAATCGTTGAACTTCAATTTCACGAATATTTTTGTGATCTCGCGGGTTGACTCCTTCTGAGCGAGATCAGCCATCAAATCCTGGAAGAGTTCCTCGAGCTTTTCTTCACACTGCTCGAGCGTCGTCAGATCAACAGCGAAAGTTTCCTCAGTGCTTAGCGACTTGCGCGGACGATCCG
>Ga0209267_1000061_pt1 | contig 70032 bp, 53 predicted proteins | sample GraSoiAngelo_137_FD_185894 | JGI IMG/M metagenome (GOLD analysis project Ga0209267, IMG submission 185894) | Grasslands soil microbial communities from the Angelo Coastal Reserve, California, USA - 14_0929_09_30cm (SPAdes) (version 2) | ecosystem: Environmental > Terrestrial > Soil > Grasslands ... | reverse complement strand
GCGTGGTGACCGTGCCGTGTACCGATCAACCATCTTCTGTTCTGATTCGTTTTATGTTCTTTTCTAATGCGTGATGCGGGACAAGGAGCGGCAGAGAAAGAGCGACCTATTGGACTCCAGGAGCGAAGCAAAAACGAAAAGAAAACGAAGTCGACTACATATAAGACCTCCCCCATTGTAGGGACTTTACCCGATTGCGAATTACGGAATTCAAGGATATCTCCAACACCACGCACGAAAGTTTGCTGCGTTCGTCCCATTGGGCCTTAGGGGATGGGCACACGCCTGTGAATGGCCATACGAATCCTAATTGCGGACGACCACGAACTCGAGCGTCAGGGCCTGCGCAGCCTCCTTGAAAGCCATGAGGACTGGGAAGTTTGCGGCGACGCCGAAGATGGTGACGAGGCGGTCGCCCAAGCTGCCGCGCTGAGTCCCGATGCCATCATTCTCGACCTGGCCATGCCGCGCATGGACGGTCTCGAAGCCGCCCGCCATATTCGCAAAGCTGCACCCACCGTGCCCATAATCCTCCACACGATGTACGTCTCGCCCGAAGTCGAGCGTGCTGCGCAACTCATGGGCATCCACAAGGTAACCTCAAAGAGCAGTTGCCCGGACCTTGTTGCCGAACTCGAGCGCTTGTTTCGGGATCGCGCCTCGTTGCTGACGGAGCCGCTCGGCACGCCTGGTGTTAATCAACTCAATGAATCGAAGAAAAAGGCAAGCGCTTCCTGATACCTGCAGCACAGACGTTGGGGAATTGGATGCCGCATATGGGCTAGGCTTTTGGGCCAAGGGGAAGCTCTAAACAAACTCGGTGTGGTCCTTTGTTATGGCCTTATCGGTCGTTGTGAGTAGCAAAGTTTCTCCTGGAATTCCTGAAGGCGCAATCAGCCTTGTTCTTCCTGCCCAACGGGACAATGCTCCCATTTGACACCAGACGTCACGCGGACGCAGTGCGCCAGGTCACGGGGGCAGTGATGCCGGTCACACCGGCGAATTCAGAATGGAGAGATCTGGCTCGAGCGGCTCGTCAGTCGGCTGGCTTGACGTCTTCCATGAGAGAGAAAAAACCCTCGGCGAGGGTGGGATGGATGTAGACGGCGCCCTTTAAGAGTGTATACGGTTGATTCGCCAGCATGAGAGTGCCGAGGATTTGGACCAGCTCGCCGCCTTCGGATGCCAGGATGGAGGCTCCCAGAATGCGGTCGTTGGAGGCGTCAACGACGAGCTTCATCAGCCCTGCGGTTTCGCCGCGCTCGATGGCGCGCGCCACATAGGTCATCGGGCATTTTCCAATTTTGAGCCTGTAGCTCATAGCGCGAGCCTCTTTCTCGGTCATGCCGACGCCGCCGAGCTGCGGATCGGTGAACACGCAGTACGGCACGGGGCGATGTTCGATGCTGAGATTCTTCCCTTCCACCAAATTGCCGTAAACAATCTGGAAATCGTTATAGGAGATGTGCGTGAATGCCGGGCCACCTTTGCAATCGCCGAGGGCCCAGACACCCGGAACGTTGGTCTCGAGCCGGCCGTTCACATCGATAAAACCCCTTTTGTCGGTTTCGACGCCGGCTTTATCGAGACCGAGATCATCTGTATTTGGACCGCGCCCGGTGGCGACCAGTAGATGCGAGCCGGTAAGGCGCGCTGAGCCTGCGGGTCCTTCGCAAAAGAGAATGACGGAGCCGCTTTTGTTTTCCACGCGCGTGGTGACGGTGTTGAGCAGGAACCGCACGCCCTCGGATTCGAGCGCTTTCTGCAACTCGGCGGCAATCTCGGGATCTTCGCGAGGAACAATTTGTTTGCCGGTATGCAGAACGGTAACGCGGCTGCCGTAGCGGCGAAACATTTGTCCAAATTCCAGGCCGATATAGCCGGCGCCGAGAATGAGGAGATGTTCGGGGAGAACCGTGAGCTGCATGACGGACTCATTGGTGAGATACGAGACGGTATCCAGGCCGGGGATCGCGGGAATGTTCGGGCGGCCACCGGCGTTGATGAAAATCTTTTCGCTTTCGAGCAGGTCATCGCCTACCTTGAGTTGATGGGGGCCAACAAAACGGGCGTGGCCGCGATGGAGACGAAGGTTGGCGCGTTTGTCGACTTGCTTCTGCTGGCCGCCGCGAAAACTGAGAACCACTTCCTCCTTTTGGGCAACGATTTTTGCGAGATCGACGCTGACGTTCGATGTGTTGACACCCCAGCGCGCGGCGTTTCGCGCGTAGTGCGCAACTTGCGCGCGATGGACCATGGTCTTGGTAGGGGTGCAGCCGACGTTGATGCACGTGCCACCAAGATTTTTTTCCTCAATGAGCGCCACAGACCAGCCAAAATCCGCCAGCCGATAGGCAAGCGGGTTGCCGGCCTGGCCGGAACCAATGACGATGGCTTGGTACTTCATACCGGTGGTCCTCCGGGGGTGGAACGGCCTCAAAACTTTACATCGGATGCGGCACGAGCGGCTGGGGAATGGACAACTTTTCTCGAAGAGGAACGCGTCCCTCAGAGATACGAGGGGTAGTGCGGAGCCCACTGAGCGGAGATGATCGCGTTGCGCAGTACTTCCGCTGTCGTCTTGGGAGCGAGTCCTTCGCGCTGGGCCTGTTCGGCAGCGGCAAAGGCAATTTCGACCGCCGCTTGGCGCAGCCCGGTCAACGCGGGCAGCAAGGGTGCGGAGGGATCCGTGGTGGCAGGAGATTGTGCTGCCAGAGCGTGTGCGGCGGCTAGAAACATGCCGTCCGTGACGCGCCGCGCCCGGGTTGCCAGAAGAGCGAGACCCATGGCCGGGAATATATAGACGTTATTGCATTGCGCGATACGCATTTTTCGGCCCTGGTAATGAACATCCAGGAAGGGCGAACCGGTGGCAATCAAAGCGCGGCCATCCGTCCAGTGAAGAACATCCTCGGGAATGGCTTCGGACTTGGAAGTGGGATTCGAAAGCGGAAGGATGATGGGCCGCGGACACTTGCGCGCCATTTCGCGAACGATGCTTTCGGAGAACGCGCCCGGTAGAGTCGAGAGGCCGATGAGAATCGTGGCATCAATCTGCTGAATGACTTCGCTTAGGCCGACGTTATTGTTTGCCGAACTCCGCGGAAAATTTGCGAAGTGCTCCACCGGCTGTGCATAGACGCGCTGCTCCTCGGAAAGGTCCGTGCGCTGAGAGTGAAGTACACCGTCGCGATTGATCAGCCAGAAACGAGAACGCGCTTCCTGCTGCGTCAAACCATCGGCAACCATGGCTTCGCAGAGAAAATCCGCGACGCCAATGGCTGCGGAGCCAGCGCCCAACATCACGATTTTTTGCTCGCGAAGGCCACGACCGGAAACCCGCACCGCGGAAAAGATCGCTCCGGAGGCGACGGCAGCCGTGCCTTGGATATCGTCGTTAAAGGTCAGGAGTTGATCGCGGTAGCGGTCCAAGATGGGTCGGGCATGAGTCTTGGAGAAATCCTCCCACTGGAGCAGGGTATGCGGTAACTCTTCTTTCAGCGCCTGCACGAAGCCATCGACGAAATCGTAGTAGGAATCGCCGCTGACCCGCTGGTGGCGCCAGCCGAGGTATTCGGGATCGGCGAGGCGCTCGTCATTATTGGTTCCCACGTCAAGAATCACCGGCAGCGTTTGTACCGGCGGAACGCCGCCAATCAAGGTATATAGAGCGAGTTTTCCAATCGGAATGCCAAGACCGCCGACTCCTTGATCTCCTATACCCAATACGCGCTCGCCATCGGTGACCACGATCACGCCGACGTTTTCGTTGGGGCGATTTTGAAGGAGGCGCCGGATGTTATCCCGGAACGGATAAGAGATGATCAGGCCGCGAGGACGCCGGTAGATATGGCTGAATTCCTGACAGGCCTCCGCAACCACGGGCGTGTAAACGATGGGCAGCATCTCCTCAATGTGATCGAGAAGCAACCGATAAAAAAGAACCTCGTTGGTGTCCTGGAGTTGGCGGAGATAAATATGCCGCTCGAGATCGTCGTGCTTACGGAGAAAGGCTTTGTGGGCGCGAGAAGACTGTTCTTCAATGGTCTCCACCACGGGCGGGAGAAGGCCATCAAGCCCGAGGGCCCGGCGCTCCTGATAAGTAAAGGCCGTGCCTTTGTTCAAGGACGGCGTCTCGAGGAGTACACGTCCGCGCAGATGGGAAGGGAGCTGCGACGGAGATGAAGAGGAGGATGCGGTGGTCACGGGAACCTCCCAGAAGAATTCAGGATGCCTTCGAAGCTCGGATGGAAGGAGGGTGCTCCAGCAGAAATCTCATTAGCGCGTTGTCAGGATAGCACAATCGGCCCTGGCCAGCGGCGCCCGAGGATCCTCTTCGCGCAAGATCCACGGGCCAGAACCACAATAGGATGAAAAAAAACATTGCTATGTGACTCCCGTCACATAAGAATTCAAGGATCGAAAAATAAGGTTCAACAAGCTGCGCAGGTGCAAGCATGGTTCCGCGATTTCGCTGGACTAGCCCGAGTTTACCGCGCTCGCTTGATTTGATGTAATTCCCGCAACGGGCCTAAGTGCTTCCGCGCCCCATTTGGAGCGGTTCGCAGACCCAACTCGCTTCAGCTCACGCAGCCAGTTTGTGTATGACCTAATCCTATTAAAAGTATCGTTTCTGGCATGAAGCGGACGGACCAGAAACTCAAGGTTCACGCTTTTTACTGCGTGCTCGCCTTGCTGCTGCTGAATCTGTTACGGCGCAAGCTCGCACAGGCCGGCATCCCGCTCAGCATTGCGAAGATGATGGACTTGCTTACCGATATTCGCGAGGCGACGCTCCTCTACCCCGGAGCATCTGCCTCCCAGAAGCCTTTTGCGCGAACCGTCCTGGCGGACATGGACCCGACCCAGCGCGAACTCGTCAAGATACTCGGTCTCGAGCGTTATCGCAGCCCGTAGGTCATACAACCAGGCATAAGCTGCGACCGCTCCAGTAGCGGCTTAGAGTCGTATTCCCTCTCTGAGGGCGGTAAACTCGGGCTAGCAGTTTTTAAGAATGCCGAGACCCTTTTGGCTGATGACCGCACCGATTTGCGACGAGGTACTGCATGGGACAGGCACTGGATGTACACCGTCTCCATTTCGCTTTCACGGTGACCTTTCACTATATCTTCCCACAGTTGACAATGGGGCTGGCATTACTCCTCGTGTATCTAAAGACCAAGGCGCTGCGAACCGGCGATGAACACTACGATCGCGCGGCGCGATTTTGGGCGCGAATCTTCGGGATCAATTTTGCTCTCGGCGTCGTTACAGGTATTCCGATGGAATTTCAGTTTGGGACGAACTGGGCGGCGTTTTCGAAGGCCGCGGGGGGAGTGATCGGGCAGACATTGGCGATGGAAGGGGTGTTCTCGTTCTTTCTCGAATCGAGCTTCCTTGGCTTGTTCCTGTTCGGTGAAGAGAGGCTCGGGCGGATCGGACACTGGGTGGCTGGGTTTCTGGTTTTTCTGGGCTCGTGGCTCTCGGGCTATTTCATCGTTGCAACGGACGCGTGGATGCAGCACCCGACCGGTTACCGGATCGGCGCCGAAGGTACCATCGAACTCTCCAGCTTCTGGGGTCTCTTGCTGAACAAATGGGCGCTGTGGCAGTACCCGCACACGATGCTGGGAGCGGTGCAAACCGGCTGCTTCGTCATGGCCGGGGTCGGTGCTTTTTATTTACTGACGAAACGCCATGAAAACTACGGCCGCACATTTGTACGCGCGGGCGTGCTGGTGGGAGCGGTCGCTGCCATTCTGCAGCTCTTTCCCACGGGCGACATGCAAGGAGAGTTGGTTGCCAACAGTCAGCAGCCGACGCTGGCGGCAATGGAAGGGCTTTTTGAATCGCGAGAAGGCGCGCCGCTGGCCATTCTCGGCCAGCCCGACGTAGAAAAAGGAAAACTGGACAATCCTCTGGAAGTTCCCAAGATGCTGAGCTTTCTGACTTACCGGCAATGGCGGGCGAACGTGAAGGGCTTATCCGATTTTCCGCAGGCGGAATGGCCAGACCAGATACCGTTGCTGTATTACAGTTATCACTTGATGGTCGGTCTTGGGACGATCTTCATCGCCGTGATGGTCCTGGGTGCGCTGCTGCTCTGGCGCGGAAGACTGTTTGGCGCGCGTTGGATGTTGTGGGTGTTGATGCTTGGCGTGCCGCTTCCTTATATTGCGAACACGGCGGGATGGATGACTGCCGAACTCGGGCGGCAGCCCTGGCTGATCTACGGATTGATGCGCACCGCCAGCGGTATTTCTCCGCGCGTGGCTGCCGGCAATGCCTGGTTCACTCTGATCGGTTTCATGGGCATGTACACAATTCTGGCGATCCTGTGGCTGTTCCTGACTTATCGCGAGATCGAACACGGACCGGAACCCGTTGAGAGCCTGCGCGGCGAAGAAGCAAGCGCTGTAGCGGCGAATTGAGGAGAGCGCCATGGGAACGATTTGGTTCTGGCTGGTAGCGGTGATGATCGTGATTTACGTGCTTCTGGATGGCTTTGATCTGGGCGCCGGGACCATTCATCTTCTGGTGGCAAAAACGGATGAAGAGCGGCGCCAGGTGCTGGGGAGCATTGGTCCGGTTTGGGACGGGAACGAAGTGTGGCTGCTCGCCGCCGGTGGAACTCTATACTTCGCCTTCCCCGCTCTCTATGCCAGCGCTTTCAGCGGGTTTTATCTGCCGCTGATGATCGTTCTCTGGCTACTGATTCTACGTGGAGCATCTATCGAATTCCGCAATCACATCAAGAGCGCGGTTTGGGATCCGCTGTGGGATTTTCTCTTCTGGGCCTCGAGCTTATTGCTGGCCGTGTTTTTCGGGGCGGCGCTGGGCAACGTGGTGCGCGGTGTGCCGCTGGATTCGAGCGGTTATTTCTTCGAGCCGCTGTGGACCAATTTCCGCCTCGGAGACGATACCGGAATCCTCGACTGGTACACCATCCAAGTGGGGGTATTGGCCCTGCTGGCGCTTATGATGCACGGTGGATTGTGGGTGCAGATGAAGACCAGTGGCCAAGTCAACGCGCGCGCGGGAAAACTGGCTGGCCGGGCATGGTGGGGCGTCTTGACGCTCACCGCACTGGTGACGGCCTTCACATTCCGCATCCAGCCGCAGGTAAAAGAGAATTTCACGACCTGGCCGTGGGGATTCGTTTTTCCGCTGGTTGCGGTAGCGGGGATCGCCGGCGTCGTTTTTGAATTGCGAAGACGCGATGAGCACAAAGCGTTCCTGGCATCCTGCGCTTACCTGACGGGCATGTTGACCAGCGTTGTGTTCGGCGTGTATCCGATGGTCTTGCCCGCGCGGAATCCGGTGTATTCCCTGACGGTGACGACTGCTAAAGCAGGCGCTTATGGACTGAAGGTTGGGTTGGTCTGGTGGGTCCTCGGAATGATCTTGGCCGCGGGCTACTTTACGATAGTCTACCGCTCTTTTGCGGGAAAAACTGTCGTAGACAAAAACCTCCGCGGCTACTGAAACGTCGTATTCATGAATTCGATTAGCCTTGTGGCATAATTCCAGCCGATATGAACGCACCCTTTAGGACTTCCGCCAGAAACAGCGTGCTTTGGTTTGTGGCTGCCGGTGGATTGGTCTCGACAGCATTCATTGGCGGGACCAGCAGCGCGCAAGAGGCAAAGGCGCAACTCGATCCCGTTGCGCAGCAGGAACTGAAAGCGGGACAGGAAGCTCTCGTGGCTCATCACTACGACGGCGCGGAGAAAGCCTTCCGCAAAGCGAACAAGATTCAACATGAAGCGTGCCTCGCTTGTTACTTCGGTTTGGCCCAGGCGCTGGCAAGCCTGGGTCAGAAAAAAGACGCCCTGGACGCTGCCGACAAAGCGATGAAGCTCGCCACCAACGACGTGGAACGCGCCCAAGTGCATAGTTTGCGCGGGTTCACTCTTGCCTCCGCTGGCTCCGACGCCAAGACCCTGAAAGAAGAAGAGTCTGAATATCGGCAGGCATTGCAGCTGGACTCCACGGTAACCGAATACCATCTGCGGCTCGGCATGACCCTCATGAAAGAGTCGCAGGATGACGAAGGAGAGAAGGAAATCGGTCAGTATCTGCACCTTGACCCTCAGGGCCGATACACGGAATACGCCCGGAAGCTGATGGACAATCCAAGGCGCGCGCGTGAGGACTATGCGCCGGAATTCAGTGTCAGGACGCTTCAGGGAGAAACAGTTTCCTTGAGCGGGCTGACGGGGAAATTTATCGTTCTCGATTTTTGGGCTACGTGGTGCCCGCCTTGCCGTGCCTCCGTTGGCGAACTCAAAGAACTCACCCGAAAATATCCGCGGGACAGAGTCGTTCTGATCAGCGTCAGCGCAGACAAGGAAGAGGACAAGTGGCGCGATTTTGTCGCCAAGAAGGAAATGGATTGGCACCAGTATCGAGACCCCGAGGGATCCATTCAGAGAACGTTCGGGATTCACGCCTTCCCCACCTACATCGTCATCGACCCCGAAGGGATCGTTCGCCAGAAGATCGTTGGAGAGAATCCGCAACAATCGATCGTGGCGCGACTCAAGAGCGTGCTGGCTACGTTGACTGCGGACAAAGGGAAAGCCTGAGAGCTGGCTGGCACTTCGGTAATTCAGGAAGCAGCTGTGGTAGCAATACCAAAGAGAAATGCTATTCAAGCTTGCGGCGTCGTGAGAACATCATTGGAGCAGCTCGCGGGCTGCCGGTGCATGAAAGAGACCGAGAAAACGCGGATGAGTCAACGAGGCGCGGCCATGCTTGCCATGGTGACGATCTTCGCCATGTTAAGCAGTCCTCTATGTCTGCCCCTCTGCATGAGAATCGCTTGCCCTCCGCAGTTCTCCGCGCAGCCCTCACAAGAAGTGGAGTGCCACGGCGGCGCCGGAGCGCATCCAGGCGCAACCGCTACTTATCTCACAGTCCCTAAGAGATGTGGGCAGGGCGAACTGCCAGCGGTAATCAGACAATCCATCGGTCGGGTAGGCAACGACTTTTTGCAGCGAGAGAGCGCCGCGAAGAGCAACGTCCGCGGAGCGCAATCCCCTTCTCCAGTCCAAACCCTTGGCGCCAAATGCGGAGGGGATTGTAAGTCCCCGCCGCAATTGAATCTTTCGGCACGAACAGTCCGCTTACGAATCTAGGAATTTCTCCAACCGTAACAAGATCGTCCCCGACGAATCTCCGCTCGATGCAGGATTTCGCCTGCCCGCGGTCTTACTTGAACACCAACACGGTAGCGGTTTGACACCGCCACCACCAAGGATCGTTATTCGGAGGCTGCCATGAGTGAATCGAGACGTGCGTTTTTTTATGATGCGGCAATTCTGGGAGCGGGGCTGTTTGGATTGGGCAAAGATCTTCAGGCGCGATGCTACGGAATTCGGGATGAGTCCCGGGCCCCTCGCACGGAACGGGGGAGCACCCTAGTCGCGGGCGGCGAAAAAAATAGCGCACAGCCGAGGATGTCCGGTCTCCCCGTGCTCACTCCGGACGTGGCGGACCTGCCTCACGAAATGGATGGAGGCGTAAAGGTTTTCCACCTTGTCGGCGAACCGGTGAAGAGAAAGATCGCGCCGTTCAAGACCATCGACGCGTGGGGTTACAACGGAAGCTGCCCCGGTCCGACGATCCAGGTGCAGCAGGGCGATCGCGTACGTGTGGTCTTCGAGAACCGCCTGCCGGAGTCGACTTCCCTGCACTGGCATGGTCTCGAAATACCCATCGAGCAGGACGGCGTGCCCTACATCAGCCAGAAGCCCGTCGCTCCCGGTGAAAAGTACGTTTACGAATTCACGGTGCACCAGGAGGGCACGTTCTTCTACCACGCGCACAGCGCCATGCAGGAGATGATGGGGCAGATCGGATTTTTCGTGGCCCATCCGGCAAAGGATTACCAGCCCCGCGTCGACCACGACTATGGCTTGATCCTCCAGGAATGGGCAGTCCTGCCGAGCAACAGCGTTCCCAATACGGCGGCGATGGAATTCAACTGGCTAACGTTTAACGGCGTTTCCGCACCGATGACCACGCCGCTGCTCGCTCGGCTGGGAAGCCGCGTGCGGTTGCGCATCCTAAATCTTGGTATGGATCATCACCCGGTGCACCTGCACGGGCATCAGTTCGTGGTCACCGGCACCGAAGGCGGACGCGCGCCGGAGTCCACCTGGTTTCCGATGAACACTGTTCTCATTGGCGTGGCCCAGGCCCGCGTCGTAGAGTTCGACGCGAAATACCCCGGCAACTGGATGATCCACTGCCACCTGCCACACCACATGATGAACAGCATGATGGACTTGCTGCGCGACAGGCAGATCCAAACCACCGACCAGACCGAGGCAAAGGCCATGAGCCAGATGGAGTCACTCGCGAAAAGCGTGCCGTTCCAGCACGTGCATCCCTCTCCCATCGCCTCAAACGCTGAGCGCGTGCCAGGTTTTCCGCAGGACGCTTTCATGGAAATGGGGATGGACGAAGTGGTGGAAAAGCCCGAAACCTACGGGCTGCCGAAAAATTGGAGCGCGGGAATGATGGGAATGATGACCATGGTGCGGGTTCTGCCGGACAAAGAATATGACGCCATTATGTCGAAGAAGACGGCAGGCCCTTCGGCACAGGAAGGGCGTCACCATGAGTAGTACAACAAAAGAAATTGACGTAACTGAGAGATCTCAGAGAACCGAGAAGGCGCGGAGAGGAATTACCATGCGAGCTACGGGGAGATGCGGAACGCTATTCGCCGCAAGCGTGCTGGCAGCTGGCGGCGTGCGGGCGCAGCAAATGCAGATGCCCGCGCAGGAACCACACCATGGAATGAAACTGGTGCCGGTAAGACCGGAATATCCACGGATGGGAAGAGCGCAGGAAAATGCGAAGAGCGCGCTGGTCACGCTTGAGCAAGTGCAAAAGATCGCCAGCGAATCGAATCCCACCCTGCGTCAAGCGCAGGCGGAGATTCGCGCCGCCAACGCGCGCCAGCAACAGTCGGGTCTCTATCCGAATCCAACCATGGCTTACACGGGCGATGAAATCCGCGGGGGGGCGGTGGGCGGCGGGAAGCAGGGCTTTTTTCTGCAGCAGACGGTAGTCACGGGCGGGAAACTCCGCCTGAGCCGCGGGATTTTCGGAAAAGATGTGAAGCTCGCGGAGATCGAAGGTGAAGAGCAAGAAATGCGGGTGCAAAGCGCCGTGAAGATGGCCTTTCTGCGTGTGCTGGCCGCTCAGGAGCTGCTCTATGCCCGGCGCGACATGGCCATGATCGCGCAAGATGCCGCGGAGACAGTGCGGCGACTGATGAATACTGGGCAGGCCGACGAAACCGAGGTACTCGAAGCAGAAGTGGAAGCGCAAAGGATGCGCATGACCGCGCGGATGCAGGAGAACACGCTTCGCGAAGAATGGCGCTCCCTCGCGGCGGTGATCGGGCAGCCGGATCTGCCATTGACCATGGTGGCCGGTGATCTGGAAAAAGGGTGGCCGGAAGTGAATGAAGAAGAAGCCGTGGAGACCATTGCGAAAGAGAGTCCTGCCGTTCGAATTGCCGATGCGGCGGAAGCACGGGCTCAATCCTTTCTGGCCCGTGCGAGGCGTGAGTCGGTTCCTGATATCCAAGTCCGCGCTGGTATGGAATACAACCACGAAACGCTTGGTAGCGTTCCCTTGGCGAAAGGCTGGGAGGGAATCGCGGAAGTCGCCGTGCAGATTCCGCTCTTCAATCGCAACCAGGGAAATGTGGGGGCGGCCCGGGCTGATGTCGACCGCGCCGGGCAGGAAAAGAAGCGCATAGCGCTTACGCTGCGCGAGCGCGCGGCATCAGCCGTGGATCAATACGCAAACGCACGCCTAATGGCCATGGAGTATCGCGACGAGATGCTTCCACGTGCCAAGAAAGCGTACGGCCTGATGGTAGAGAGATATGGCCAGATGCTGGCGTCTTATCCCCGCGTCCTGGATACACAACGAAAACTCTTCGAGTTACAGATCGAGTACATCTCCACGCTCGAGAGCGTGTGGACCAATGGCATCGCGTTGCAAGGGTTTCTGCTCACGGACGGACTCGAGGCTCCCGCTCGCCCGGACGAAGTTGACCGCCCAGTCCGCGAAACCAATGTCCCCATGCCGGAACGCACGATGTCGCCGGGGGAGGGACGTCCGCGGCCCTAGGTCAATGCCACGAGATGGCCTGCGCGAAGAAAGAGAGCCGCCATCAATTGGGTCGCTCCTGAAAGAGCGTTGACTTCCGGCCCGAGTGCCGCGCCGTTTTCTCTCGGCTGCTCGCTGATTGGGGAGTAACCTTACACCTGCCCGGGGGTGCACTTGAATATCGTGACTGTCCCCCATAAATGACTCATTCTAAGTCTCTTAGAAAAACGTCAAGGCATAAGAAGCGGCCGACCGTATCGAGTGCGAAACACTGGTACGGCAGTAGCGTTGACCAACAGAAAATTCATTGCGTACCGTGGAGGATAGGGCGCCTGGGTGTCGGCGGATGCATTTCCCCTGATGAAGACCATGAAATTGACGACGGAAGGTCTCCGGAGTGTTCTCCGGTTGCCTTCCTTCCCGTGGCTAGCCCCGATTTGCGCCATTGGGTTTGGATTGACTGTGCCGCCTTCTGGGCGACAGATCGATTGAACGATGCCAACAGTAACAAAAGCCGGAAGGTACGAAATCATTGGTGAACTGGGCCGCGGCGCGATGGGTGTCGTTTACAAGGCCATGGACCCGGTCATCGGGCGCACCGTCGCCGTAAAAACCATCCGGCTGAGCGAAGAAGGCACGGGACTCTCGCGCCCCGAACTCCTGACGCGATTCCAAACCGAAGCGCGCGCCGCAGGTTTGCTGACGCATCCGAACATCGTGGTGGTTTTCGACGCCGGCGAAGAAGACGGCCTTTACTACATCACTATGGAGCTGGTTGAAGGCAAGAGCCTGCAGGCGCTGCTCGATAGCGGCCACGCGTTTCCCCTGCCGCGCACCCTGCGCATCATGGAGCAGACTTGCAGCGCGCTGCAATTCGCGCATGAACGCAACGTCGTCCACCGCGACATCAAACCCGCGAACCTCATGCTCACCGCCGACGATACCGTCAAGGTTACGGACTTCGGCACCGCAAAGATTCTGCAGTTCGGCACCGTCCAGCAAACCGCGCACGTCATGGGCACCCCTAGCTACATGTCGCCGGAACAAGTGAAGGGCCGCGCCGTTGACGGCCGCAGCGACATCTTCTCGCTGGGCGTCATGCTCTACGAAATGGTGACCGGTGAAAAACCTTTCCCGGGCCAGAACATCACCACAGTGATCTACAAGATCGTCAACGAAGATCCCGTCCCGCCGCGACAGATTGATCCATCGATTCATCCCGGGATCAGCGCAGTGGTCATGCGGGCGCTGGAGAAAGAGCCCGAACAGAGATACCAGAATTGCCGCGAAATGCTCGAAGATCTGCGGAAGTACCGCACACTCACGCCAGGCGGCAGCAACTCACAATCGACGATGGCCATGGGTGGAGGCTCGCCTGGGGCGACCCTGGTTTCCGGAAATACCGGAGGCCGTGGTTTCACCGGCGAAGATCAAACCGTGGTGGCGACGGCGCGCTCCTTGAAGGCGCGGACATCGGCACCCGGCCAAACTCCCGTCGTGCGGAGAACGGGAACCATCGCGCACGCTGCGGAGGTCAAGAAGAAGAATGTATTCGGAACGATCCTTGCGGCGTTGCTGCTTCTGGGCGTCATCATTTATGGAGCCAACAAAATCAGACCGGTCTTTCAGGCCGCACGCGAACTTCATGACGCACAGATGAAAGGCGGCAGCTTGCCCCCCGCGGTGCCGGCGACATCAGAAACCACTCCCGACAGCCCGGCGGCACGTCCGTCGGGAACGGATAATTCTGCGCAATCGAAGGATGCCGTGGCTGCGGCAGGAGCAGGTGGGGAGGCAAGACCGCTAGAGTCCAAGCCTGCCGAGATCGCCCCCGAGAAAGTGGCACCCAAGAAAACGGAGAATTCGCTTAGCGCCAAAGCGGCAGAATACAAAGGCCGGATCGAAGAGGCCATTTCTGCAAAGGGACTAAGCGGCCACGTGAAGGTTCAAGTCGCCGGCAACACACTCACGCTCGTCGGAAAGCTCCGGCCAGTAGAACACGGTGCGCTCTTGAAATTGTTGCGGAACGCTCCCTCGAGTGTCCGGGTTATCGATCACCTCGAAGACGACGACACACCGGTGGCTGTGACCGGCAATCCTGAGGAGGGTTCACACCCGGTTCCTACCGCAGGGCGCGGAGCGATTCATGTGGTCACCGACGTGATCGGCGCGACTGCAGTGCTGCGCGGTCCCGCGGGCCACGTCCAGAACAAGTGCGAAACACCCTGCAGCTTCAACAATTTGTCTCCTGCGCGCTACAGCCTGGAAGTGCAAAAGGAAGGCTATCAATCCGTTCAAACCGCCCTGCAAGTAAAGAGTGGCGACGCGCAAGACCAGAAGATCCAACTCGAATCACTGGCCAAAGGCATTTTTATCAGCAGCCAGCCGCCGGGAGCCGATGTCTTCATCAACGGAGCGAAACAATCGGGTCAGACGCCGGTAACGCTTCCGCTCGCGCCCGGCCAGTACAACCTTGTCTTGCGCTTGCAGGGCTATGACCCTTACGCCGGAGGGATTCAGGTCAAGGACAATATCCAAACGCAATTCAATGTGCCGCTTAGCGAAAAATCCTCGAGCCGGGTGGCCTGGGCGCAGGTGAACACCAATCCGAAAGGCGCGGAAATCATCGTGGACGGAACCTCTACGGGGCAGTTGACGCCCGCTCGCGTGCAAGTCCCGGCCGGGTTGCACACCGTGACTCTGCGGTTGAATGGATTTCAGCAAGCGAAGAGAACGGTCCAAGTGAGTGAAGGTGGCACGGTAACAGTGGACGAGTCGCTTCACGAGAAACAACGGTAACACTGCCGAGCAAGGCCGAAATTGAGTCCGAGCGGCTCCTCAACGAAGTTCTATAAGGTCTACCCAAACCGTAACATTTTGTTACATAAGTCTGCAGGGAATTCTAGAACGCTCGATAGTCCTTATTCATGACAAAGCACTTAGGGTCATTCGTTTCAGGCGGGAGGCGTGCTTGCTTAATCTGATAGGGACCACCTGCCCTCACGCGAGGTCAAGCGCGAGACGGAGGGCGGATTTCCCTCGTCGTTCGATGCGGCGGGAACGAACTTGAAGGGGAGAGTCCTTTGGTCAGCAGGGCTATACTACCGATCCAGGAAGTAAAGCGCGGGGCGCCGGCGCCGCCATCGAGCCCGAATACCACGCCGCGCACTTCGCTGCGCCAGCTTGCGAATGCGGTCTCCCAAGTTCCTGCCGGCGCAAAGGACCGCAATGCCGTCGAAGTTCTTCGTGCACTCCGAAACCTGCACCTGCTCATGCGGTCGGAACGCCTTTATGAAAGGGATCATCCGCGCCGACTCGATAGTTTGGACGGTGCTTACGATGCCATTCGCAACGCCACCGAAATTCTGGGCGGGCTGGAGATTCGAGTGGAACGTGGCGGGCTGATGGCGCCAAGGATCGGGGACACGCACCTGCCTGACCCGCGAGGAGACATGCAGGCGCTGGCCATCGACCTACAGCGTGCCGGCATTCACGCCATAGCCTTCTCGAAAAAATTCCATGTGGGCGAACTGGACACGCTGGCAAGACTGGTGAAGGCTTCGTTGCTAAAATCGGAAGAGCCGGCGAACGGTAAGGGCAATGCCTGGTGGCCGGCGCGACTTCTGGAGAACCGCGTGGAAGGGATTTCCGTTAATACCCAGACGGAGCGCAGGGTGGACACTGTGCTGGCGAGTCTCATCGCCGCGCTCGTAGCCTACGGTGGACACTCCCCGCGCGAGAAGGCCGATGCCCCCATCCGAGTGCCGGACTTTGACGATCTGGTGGCCGGCCTGCGGCTTCTGGCGCGGTTGACTCCGCCTCTAGAAAGCGCGCGGGGCCTTTCCCCGGAAGAAGCAGCGCGCTCGCTCCACAGCGCAATGGAAGAAGCCAGCCGCGATAGCGTGTGCATGCTGCTCAGTTCCGTCTCCCAGTATGGGCCGCGTGAAGGTGAACGGCCGCAACCATATTTGTTGCGCCTCTCAGAAAACATCATTTTTGAATTTCTCACCGCGGAGTTTTCCAGCGGCTCGATTACCGCCTCGTCGGTGAGGCCGATGTTCTGTCGCATGAGCGATGTCGTCGTCGAGGCTGGCGGTTATTCTGGTCCGCACTCTTCACAGCATCTCTCGTCGCTCGCCGTCTCCTGGGCCTCGGACACGCACCGCGAACAGCTGATCGATCGATTCTGGCTGGAACTCTCTCCGCGGGAAAAATCGGCTGTTTTGCGCGGCCCGGATGTCTGGTGTGTTCCGGTTGCGGCACTGCGTCACACCCTCGGGCAACTTGCCGATGCCGGCGCCGATGCTCCCCGCCGTGAGGCCCGCAACATTGTCCTCAATTATGCGCGCCGCATCGAACATGCAGACCCTTCGGCGCGGCGCTCCGTTGCCGCCGGACTGAATGAATTGTCTTCGATTATCGAATCCCTCTGGCCGAATCAGTTGCCGGAAGACCTGAGCCGCGGGGCCATGAAGGCTTTGGACGTAGAGAAGGCTCCGGAAACCGCCGCCTTGCTGGCTGCCTTTGTCGAATCACTCGGCCGCATTGCCGTGAGTCGCGCCGACTATTCCGGTTTCGAATCCATTCTGACCGGTCTGGAGCGCGGGCCTCAGGACAAGGAGCACGATCATCTGGCAGCGCTGGCAAACCGCCTGGTGGCGCAGGACCGCTGGCTCTTGCTGGTGGACGCCGCTCTGGCCAACCGCGCCCTGGATCCCGTCCTGCCGCGGCTTCTGCAGCGCGATCCCGAGCGGCTGCTCGACCGCATGACCTTGCTCCTTACGGAACCTCGAGGCCCGGAAATGGTGCCGGCGATGGCGCGGCTCTTGCGGACCATCGGGGTGCCGGTTCTAAACCTTCTCGAAACGCGGCTCTACGAAGCCCGCCGCCAGCGCGTGACCGCGGCCATCAAACTCTTGGCCGCGACAGACCCGGAGCGGCTGTTGCGGGGTGTCGCCCGCGCCATGGCTAGTTGGGAATGGAATCTTCAGGACTTGGCGGTCAGCGAACTCTCGCGGCCCAGCAATTCCGCATCAGCCGTGAGCACCGCATTCGTATTCTCCGCTATCCTCGCCGACGCGCATCCGATGGTCGTTCCCATGATGATCGACCAGCTGGGCTTGGCGCAGGAGATCACCGCCGTGCCGCAACTCATGGAAATCGCCGCCGGTGAACATGAGGTTTTGCGTGACCAGTTTGTGCGCATCAAGGCTATCGAAGCGCTCGGGCGCATGCGGTGCTCCGAAGCCGCCGAGCTTCTTCGGACTTTGGCGGAGAGCCGTGAGGGTCTGACCTATGCGCAACCTGCCGGCTTGCGCGCCGCAGCGGAAGATGCGCTGGCGGTGATCGAGAATCGTCCCTCGTTCAAGCAGGCGATGGCAGCGTTTGGAGCGCCAGGACAGTCGAGTTCCAGCTACGTCACCCCGCGCCGCTACGTTCGCGTTCCGCTTGACTCACCACTTCGTGCACACATCGACGGTGCATCGGCGGGCCTGGCTCGTGTAAAAACAATCAGCCTGGGCGGCGCCTACCTGGAATCCCCCAGGAAACTAAGTGTCGGCGACTCCATCAAGCTTGAAGTCCGCTCCGGTCTCCGTAAGATCAATTTCACCGCCGTCGTTCGCAATATCGGACCGGATGGCAGCGGCGTCGAATTCGTTCACATGCGCGACGAAGACCGCGAAAAGCTCCGCAAACTCGTCCAGCGTCATCTCCAGCTGTAGCTGGAGTGCCATCCACTGGACTGGTACGCCGAGGCCAATCGCCTCTTCCCGCATCCGCAATTCTGCAAAACAATCTGGCGTTTTTTGCCTGCTAAGGGAGTTGCTGCTGCAACAGGTATCCCCACGCATCCGCTGACGTATCGGTCTGAATGACCAGTGCTTGCGAGCTGCTGGCTTGATAGTAGGAAACGTTAAACGTGGAAATCGTTGGCGATATGAATGGAAACCACAAAGGGTTGGCGGGGTCGCTTGCGAGCGTGAAGGAACCTGTGAAGTGACCCGGATTCACGCTGTCTGAGGCAAACATGCCGGAGAGGGAGTTGCCTGTGACAGCGCTCGGGGGGGCGTAAGCGCTGTTCTGACCATAATCGGCTGATCCGGCGAAATTCGCGGCCCCATCGCTCGCGAGTCTGCCAGCGAGATGTATTTCATTCGGAGGAGTTAAAGACGTTATGGAGTTAACCAGATTCAGTCCATGATTCTGCGAGAAGGTCGGGGAACCTGAAACTACCTGTGGAATCAACACTCCGGGTCCGATGATGCTGGCATCGGTGTGAACAAGCAGCGCACCGCCGCCTCCGCTGGAATTGCCGGGGTCCAGGATGTTGAGAGCAGGATCAACCAAGTAAAGGTTGAAGGTAGAGGTTCCCGCCGCGTCTGTCATATTGAGTGTGCCGCTGGGACTACCTGAAATCATGTAGGTGCCTGTGACCGTCGTTCCCTTAGTGACTGTGGTGGGCAATCCACCTGAATTGGAATCCGAAATTCCCGTCGTGACGTTTCCCATGCCGTCCGCGGTGAACTGGCCGGCGGCAACGGTACGCCCCGGAGTGCTCCAGCCGTGATGCTGGTAAACGAATTTGCCGGAAAGTGCGGCGACGGTGGAACCGGCAGAGCCCTGTGCATAGGCGCTTCCGCCAACAAAGCTTATGTTGTCTCCTTCAAGGAGACGCAACACTTTGGGCGAAATGATGTAATAGACGAAAGTCCTTGAATCGCTTATAACCGGAGTGTTCATAATCAAATTTCCGCGCCCGTTGGAATCCGGTGGACTGAGGGTTCCCGTGAATGACGTGGTTGTGAAAGTTCCACCGTTATTGATATCCAGGGTGCCGCTTGTCACAGCGCCCATGCCATCCGCGGCAAAAGTGCCGGCAATGGACATATTCTTCAACGCCCCTGAATGATCGATTCCGTCCGTCAGGAAGGAATACTTGCCCGAGATCTGTGCGGCGGTAAAGCTTCCCCCGGCGGCGGGTTGTTGCAAGTCCATCGTTCCACTCGCGGGAGTTCCATCATATTCAAAGATCAAGGCATGAGTGGGAGAAGTGAGAACAAAGCTGAACTTGAGCGTTTCCATGAGGTGGGTGTGAAGCAACATCGTGCCGTGGCCGCTGGGATCGATCAAGTATGTTCCGTCCGTAACGGCATCCAACAAATCATAGGACGATGGAGCGGTAAGCTCTTCTACGCCACTCGTGATGACCCCGTTTCCGTCTGCAATAACGCTGGCGGCGCACACACTGGTGCCTAGGTTTCCCGTAGCTGCGGTAATGAGCAAGGCATACTTGCCATTCAAGCTGGCGTTGGACGCAGTCCCTGTAATCCTCACGGAGGCGCTCTGGGCATTCTTCGTAGGGTCGGTCACGGAGGTAGCAATGATGACCACCGAACCACCTGCAGGCGCCACTGCGGGTGCCGTGTAGGTCGTGCTAGCGCCGCTGGCAGTGGAAACTGGAGTGAACGAACCGCAGGTAGAACTCGGCGTGCAACTCCACTTCACGCCCGCGTTGGCCGTGTCATTCGTGACCGTGGCGGCCACACTGGCTATCCCCCCGCCCGGGAGTGAAGCGGGAGGCGAGGTCGTCAGGGTCACGCCGATGCCGACGATCATGACGGAGGCATTGACACTCTTGGCGTGATCCGTCACGGAGGTAGCAATGATGACCGCCGAACCGCCCGCAGGCGCGGTTGCGGGCGCCGTGTAGGTCGTGCTAGCGCCGCTTGCAGTGGAAACTGGATTGAAGGAACCGCAGGCAGAACTCGGAGTACAACTCCAGGTCACGCCCGCGTTGGCCGTGTCATTCGTGACCGTGGCGGCCACACTGGCTGTCCCTCCGACCGGAAGCGATGCGGGAGGCGCCGTCGTAATGGTGACCACGACAGATGGTGGAACGATTTGCTGCGAGCCGCCGCCGCAGCCAGAAAGGACGACAACGGCAACCAAGGCAACCAAGAGGAGGAGGCGGGCATTCCTCGTCATAAATCCTCCGCAGATAATTTCTAGACTGAATGGGGACTAATCCAAGTACTCGAACCACTCTAGCGAATCGGGACGTCGGGGTGAAGGCGCGACCTCGTTGTTGATTCCTAGAACGGCAACAGTACTCGACTCATTTCCCGTCTCCATTTCGCATGGATACGGTCACCTTACAACCCGTAAGGAGGAGGAATTATACATCAATTTCGAATCTGACTCATCACGCGCTGCCTGAATTTCCGGTCTGAACTGTAGGCGGGGCTCGGGATATTTTTGGCGGTGGGTGATCTCACATCGCCGTACCTCTGTCGGCCGCCCTTGGTTATTGAAGTTGCTGAAGGGTTCTCTCCGGCATGACGACAAGAGACGACATCGCACCTTCTAGCGGGCATTTCGTACCTTGTCTCTTGCCAGTCCTCCCGCTTTCATCGATCCTGCGCTTGATCCCGGGTGATCTCGACGCAGTCAAACCAGTCGTCGGAGGGCCCGGGGGTGCCCGTCTTTGGTAGTTCGCAGTCGGCGACGGCGGGGAAATTTTCAGTTGAAGGCGACGATATATTGCAGTAAAAGCCGAGTATTCAATTGTATGATCTGGGAAAGGGTGGGATAGCCCGCCGCCGCTAGGGGTAGCGGAGGATCAGTTGGTGCCAAACAGGAGGACTCATGCAATGGAAGCAGGGGGTGGGTGTGTCGAGTTCGATTCGGTGGCGACTTACTTTGGCTGTTTTTCGGGCACTAACAATCGTAATGATGGCGTGTTTGCTGCTACTCGGTTGGGCGGCGATGACCTCGGCACAGGTGAATACCGCAACTCTGTCGGGAACGGTATCCGACCCTCAAGGTTTACCGGTCAAAGGTGCAAAGGTCACGATGACCAATGCAGCCACTGGTGCACTGCGGACTTCCGTCACCGATGATAGCGGGCGCTACAATCTTGTTGGACTTCCGCCTGGCCAGTACAAAATGGCCGTTGATGGCGGCGCTAATTTTGCAGTCTATGAGAATGCTTCCATTGTTCTCACCGTCGGCGAGACCGCGACGTTTGATCCGCGTTTGGACCTCAAAGGCATGCAGCAGTCGGTAACGGTGACCACGGAAGCAGCACCCATCGAAACAAGCAAGACGGACGTCTCGCAGACCGTCGAGCAGCGCCGCATCGACAATCTGCCGATCAACGGTCGCAGCTATATCAATTTCACGCTTACGAATTCACAGACCACTCGTGACATGGCGCCGACCATTGGCCCGGCTCCTAACAGCGGCTTGAGCATCGGCGGAGCACGCGCACGTGGAACCGCGGTAAGCGTTGACGGGGCGGATGCCGTCGACAACTCCATCAACGCCATTCGCTCGACCCTCTCGCAAGAGGGCATACAGGAGTTTCAGCTCATTCTGAGCAACTACAACGCTGAGTACGGCCGCGCCAGCGGCGGCGTCATCAACATCGTGAGCAAGAGTGGCACCAACGATCTTCACGGAAACGCCTTCGGGTACTTCCGTAACAAGGCCTTTCAGGCGCGTAATCCTTTTTCTGGTCAAGTCGATCCGGTCACCGGCAATCTCAATCCGGTCAAACAAGCCTACACGCGCACGCAAAGCGGTCTCACGTTCGGCGGCCCACTCGAAAAAGACAAGACGTTTGTTTTTTTCTCCTACGAGTATACGCAACGTGAAGAATCCGGTTTCACCAGCATTGGACGCGGGAATTTCGGGCTGAAGACAGGGGTCGTCTCGCCGTGCATCCCCTTTCCTCTCAGCATGACGCCCGACCAACTGGCTTCTTACACGGCGCTTCTCAATACTGTCACCGGTGGCGGGGCTTCTTGCTCGAATCCTGTGGCCATGCAGGTCGAGCAAGCTGCGGCACTCACAGCCGCTTCCTCAAACGTCGCAGTGAATGCCGATATGAACAAGAACATCGACGGGACCACGGTCCCCATTTCTTCCGCGCTGTTTGGAATTCCTACGGCCCTAGGTTCCAAGTTTTTTCCCATCCCAGTGCCTTGCCCTCTCGGACAACAGGTCAACAGCGTGGTGTGTCTCCCGGTGGGGGCCGGCGTCCCCTTGGGTATCGGAACAGGTCTCGTTCCGCTGCCGGTTTCATCCGATGGTCATTTCCATTATGTGGCATTGAATTCTATTCGGGGAAATTACCCGGCCATGGAGAAGACCAGCTTATGGTCTGCCCGCCTCGACCATCACTGGGACAATCGCAACAACTCCTTCCTCCGCGTGGGCGTTTCGCCCTCTCTCGTTACCGGCCTTCCGTCCACGTCGCAGAACCAGGTGTTCGGCCAGAATTCCGGGTCGCGCGCGGGCCTGAGCCAGACGCGCGACCTCAACTTCACATTTCAGCATGACACTATTGTCAGCGATACCGCTTTCAACGAGTTCCGCATGCAAGTCGCCCGCCGCGGAATCCACTTTGGTTTTTCACAACTTCCCGGTGGCGACCTGATCGCTGTCAATATCCCCGGGACCGGCTATTTCGGCCGGGAACCCTATTCTCCGGTCGACCGCATCGAGCGCCGCTTTGAATTCACGGACAACGTGAGCCTCGTTCGCGGCAAACACACATTCAAAATGGGCGCTGATGTAAACCTCATTCAACTGCGCTCGAAAAAACAGCAAATCTTCCAGCTGGACTTTGGCGGTGATGTCAATTTTGGCGGCATCTCCATCGGCGCTGGTGTTCCCAACACGACCGGGCTGCAGGCCTACGGCCTGGGAATCCCGCAGTCTTACATCCAGGGAATCGGCAGTTCCAACAATCCTTTCGACAATGTCCCCATAGGCTTCTTCCTCCAGGATAATTGGCGGCTGAACCGGCACCTGACCGTCAATTACGGTGTGCGCTATGACGTGGAAATCAGCCCGCTATTCGCGGCCGGAACGGCCCTAAATGCCGCCGCGGAGCAGGCACTCGGCGTTGTGGAAGGCATTCCGCGCGATTACAACAATGTCGCCCCCCGGATAGGCTTGGCCTGGGATCCCGCCGGCAATGGCAAGACCGTTATCCGCGCCGGCTTCGGGATTTTCTACGATCATCCACTACTAGCTACTGCTTTCAACGCCGTGACTGCCGACGGTGGCCGCTCCGTACAACTGCTTTCTATCGGCGACAAAGCATCCGCTTGCGGCCTGCTGCCTCCGCCGGCCCCTCCCGTATGCGGCTCGGGGTTCGATTCGCCGGCGAATCTCAACGGCGGTTCTATTTTCCAGGGCACACTGAACGCCCTTCCGAACATGTTTTACCTGCCCAATCAGCAGCGCTTCGATCCTCTTGCTTCCAGTTCTCTTTTTGCCAATCAAAACTATTTGACCGCAGGATTCCCCCTTCCCATTCTGCCCTTCACGCTTCCTCTCGGGAAAAACTTTGTTTATGGCTATGCCGAGCAGGGGAATCTCACCATCGAGCGCGAAATCGCGGGCTCCTGGAAATTCAGCCTGGGTTACCAGCGGTCCCGCGGGTTGCACTTGAACCATGCGCAGGATGTGAATAGCACGGATCCCCGTCTGCTCGCCCAGAACATGTTCAACGCGGTGGCCTCGGGGCTAAGCGCCAGCCAGCCGCTGGCCGTCCTCGTGCCCGGTGGCGCGCCGAACACCTGTGTCAATAACGGTTCCGGTAGTATCTTCCTGATTGCTCCGAGCGCTCTGGGCCAGGGCTTTGCGGCGCCGAACTGCAACCCGGCAGCGGCCGTCGGATTGGTGGGCACGGCGGCCTTCTTCAACTTCTTCCGCCCCTCTGGCCCTAATCCGTCATTCGCCGGTCTGGTTGCGCCGGGACAGCCTCTCGCCGTCGGGTACGCAACGCAAGTCGCTCTGGCGACTCTGGCTGGCTACCCCAAGGGCTTTGGCGTTCCTGTTCCTTTCAACAGCGTCGACGCGCAGCTCTCCAACGCCAACTCCTGGTACAACGCCTTGACCTTTAACCTCTCGAAGCGTTTCTCCCATGGCTTCGAGCTGCTTTCCAGCTACACCTGGTCCCATTCCATTGACGACGCCACCGACCTGCAATCCCCCCTGGAGCCTCAGGACAGCCGCTTCCTCAATCTCGAGCGCTCTAATTCCGTGAACGACCAGCGCCACCGCTGGGTGAACAGTGCCGTCTTCCAATCGGCCGGTGCCAAGTCCGGAGATGGCTTCTTCAAGCATGTGGTCGCCGATTTCACTGTTTCCCCCATTATCGAGTACTCTTCCGGTAGGCCGTTCAACGTCATCACCGGTGAAAACACACGTCTCGACTTCAGCACTTCGACGGGACGCCCCTCGGTTGGCGGAGCCACCTCTTCGCCCTTTATTCCCGGCGTGACCTTCGGTCCGCCCAGCCTGTGTCTCAACAGCGACGGCACAACATTTAAGGTGCCCCTCGTAGCTCCGCCCGCAGGCTGCAACGGAAATCTCGGCCGGAACGCCTTCACCTCACCGAACTTCTTCCAGGCGGATATGCGCCTCTCGCGCCGCATCCCCCTCGGCGAACGATTCAAGATCGACCTCATCGCCGATGCGTTCAACCTCTTCAATCGCACCAACATTGCTGCCGTCGACCAGCTTTGCGATCCCTTGGCTGGCACAACCTGCACCGCAGGCCAGCCAACCGCCTCCTACGACGCGCGCCAGTTCCAGTTCGCGCTCAAGGTGAGCTGGTAAAGGACAGACCACCGGCATCAGTTGAAAGCAGAGAGCTCCCCGGCCGGGTCGGGGAGCTCTCTGCTTTTCGGGAGGAGTTTTCAGAACATAGCGAGTGCGAGTAGAGTAAGAAGACCGTTTCCCGTGTTCGTATCGGAGAGTGAATGAACGCATTCTTGATTGGCGGCGTGATCCTTGTGGCCATCCTGGTGATCTGGCTGGCTTTCGAGACCTTGCAGGGCCGCCAGAAGAGCGGCGCCATCGCATCACAAATGACCGAATTGCGCCGCGACCTGCAGACCATTGCCACGTCGCAAGCCCAAAGCACTGGACAACTAGAAACCATCGCCAAGAGCGTCGCGCAGCGTCTCGATAGCGTGGCCCCCGCCCTGCAGGACGCCGTTAAGAACTCCGCCCAGATTACCGGCCAGATGACTTCCGACGCGCAAAACAAGATGGCTGACGAACTCAAGAACACGCGTGATCAGATCAGCCAAATGCAGCTGCTGCTCGGCGAAGTGCAGCAAGCCGGTAAACAAATGTCCCAGACCGCGCAGACGCTCGAAGGTATTTTGGGTGGCGCCAAGTCGCGTGGCTCTCTGGGGGAAGTGACGCTCGAACGCTTGCTCGAGGATTCCCTTCCCTCCGCGCAGTACGCGATGCAGTACCGCTTTTCCAGCGGAGAAGCAGCGGATGCCGTGATCAAACTCCGCGACAACAAATTGATGGCCATCGATTCGAAATTTCCCCTGGATGCTTATCGCCGAATCAGTACGGAGGGCGACGAAGCGCGCCGGGCCTTCGTGACTGCGGTAAAGGGCCATGCCGATGCCATCACCAAAAAATACATCGTGCCCGATGAAGGCACGCTTGATGTGGCCCTGATGTTCGTCCCTTCGGAAAGCGTGTACTACGAACTTCTTATGACCCAAGACGGCAAGGGGCAGTCACTGGATGCCTACTGCCGCGACAAACAGGTCATCGCTGTTTCGCCAAATACTCTCTATGCGCATCTCCATGTCATCGCCCTGGGACTACGGGGCATGCAGATGGAAGAGAACACCAAGCAGCTAGTGGAAAGTCTCTTGGGAATGGAGAAACAGTTGGAGAAATTCGCGGACAAGTTCGGAACATTGGGCACTCACCTCAGGAACGCCCAGCAAAGCTACAGTGACTCGGACAAACTCTTCGAAAAGGCGCAGAGCACGCTGAAAAACATGCTCGGCGCGGGTGCCGGTGAGGCACTCCCGGAGCCCTCCGCGGCGGCGCTGGCCCTCCCACCGGAAGCAAGCGCCAAGACGAGCGCCTAGCCGTTCTCCGCAGAATGGGAACCGCATTTGCACAAGCCCGCGGGCGAATGAAGCCGGCGCGAGTTCTCCTTCATTGAGGACGCCCCAGCGAGGGAACCAGCCGGATCGAAATCCGGAAGCTGCCGTTCTTCCGTCCCACCACCTCAAACCGGGCGAAATTCTCCGCGCCTCCGCTGCTTGAGGCCCGCAGCGGATTGCCCCCGGAAAGTTCCGCGATTTCCGGGGCGAGGTTTCGCGCCTCCAGCGCAATCTTCGCCGTCGTCCCGCGCACACGCACCGAAAGCGCTCGACGCTCGCCCGTTTTCAATGGCAAGGAGCTGGCCTCGAGTTCGAGCCCGACAAGCGTGATGGAAAACGGCGGCGACTGGCGTTTCGCGCAGGAGACTCCCACGGGCGCAGGGCCGGGTCGCAGGTCCTGGGGAGGAAGCACCACCAGTGAAGTTGGCGAAGACGCGAGCACGATCGCGGGCTGCCCCGCGATCGTCACTCGATTGGCGTCGGCATCGCCGCAGAAACTTCTCCCAAAAAATTCGAAGCGGTCGGTCAACGAGGCCACTTGTGGCGCGGATGAGACTTGGATCTCCGCCGCCGCGGCCTCACCGGGCGACAGAATTGCGGTGGCCACTCGCTCCGTGCGTCCGGCAATCGAACCAAAAATCACGCCGGGATTTAGCGGCGCGACGAAAAGAGCCCTGCCTGTCGCATCGGTCGTAAGCCGGTCCCCATTCGAAAAATTCACCGTAACCCCCGGCGTCAGCCGCCCGTTCACATCCAGCACGGCGAGCGTGGCGCGCTCGCCCGAAACGATTCGCCGCGGCAGCAGCAGCATCCGCGCCCCGGAAGCCGGTGGCAGAGGCTGCTGGGCACTAACCCGGTGCGCCAGCACGCCGGCAATGAGGCAGGCAAAGAGGAGCGCAGGGCCGCGGGCGTGCGCGAACATGCGTGGAATTGTAGTGTAGAACCTCGTGCCGATGAAAGCGATGCGCCGGCCAGCCGCGGAACATCCCGCACTTCATCTCTTTGCGAGGACCGGGGCATCCCCCGGCGAATAGACCAGAACAGTCCGACCCATCACACCCGCCGGCAGTTTCCGCAAAGTGTAGCGAAACGGCCTCGGTGCGCTGCCCCCGGACAACGCCTCCAACCGGTAATAGCTATCCTGGAAACGGACCGTGCGCGGCGGGTTCCAGTCCGCCTTTCTCCGGCACGCGCGAATTTCGAGCAGTTCATCTGGCACGCTTCCGCTAAAGCAAAGTTCATCCGGGAGCCCCTTAACCAGGGCTTTCTCTCGAATAGCGCCAAAGAAGGAGGAAAAATTCGCTTGCGAGTAGCCCGCGGCCTTGGCCAAGCTTGGTTCGCTGCGCCCGGAAAATTTCCCGATGATCTTATCCAGCAAGAACAGCGGGAGAATCCCCAGGTCAGTCTCTGTGAACGCCGCTCCCAGGAAGCGCACGCTCCCCTCGACTCCGGCATACGCAATCAGCCAGGTCAGCGGATGGGTGGCCCAAATCAACAGCGCGGCAAAGCCGATACCGTGATCGGTGACTCCGCTAGGCAATTTCCCGGTGGGGGCTGCATCCAAGCCATGGTCCGCCATCACTGCCATGTAGTACGAATACCAGTACATCAGTGCAATGAATGCGATCACCGCCTCCCCAAACCCGCTGAGGACCGTCGCCCTGCGCCACTCCACGGCGGAACCGGCGGGCAGCAATTTACGCCACCTTCGCGGGAACAGCGCCAGGAGTGGTCCAAGAAGATAAATCAGCACGGCAAACCCACCTTTCGCTAGTTTAAGGGAAGCCGTCGGCCGTTGGTTGCTTGAACCACGGATTGAGCCAATGAATAATGGAGACTAAGACGATTTCCCGGCCAGCCGGTAGATCTGGGCGTCCAGAAAAACGCGAAAGAGTTCGGCATCGATCTCTTCGTCGCGCGCGCAGAGTTTCAAGATGTCCAGCGCGCGGTTGGTGGGAACCGCGCGCTTGTAAGGACGGTCCGAAGCGGATAACGCGTCGAAAATATCGCAAATCGCCATCATCTTGGCCTGCACCGGGATCTGCCCGGAATTCAGCCCGAACGGGTATCCCTTGCCGTTGGGCTTTTCATGATGGGCGCGCGCAATCTCCGGGATGGCCCGGAATTCCGGTGTCCACGGAATCTGCGCCAGAAAATTGAAGCTGTGCACCACGTGCGACTCGATCTGACGGCGCTCATCGGCATCCAGACTGCCGCGGGGGATTGAAAGAAACCGCACTTCCTCGGAGGAAAGGTAGGGACGCTCCGTCCCGCGCGGGTCGCGATAGGTTTTCTGCCCAATCTCGTTCAGCACTTCGAAGTCTGCGGAAGGCAGAAGCGTCGGCTCGTTGGCCTTGGCGATGAATTCGGCAAATCGATCCACTTCGCCGTGCAACCGGCGCGATTCCTCGTCGAGCGTGCGCAAGCGCTCCGCGGCTTGCTTCCGGGACAGCGAAAGCAACGCTTCCACCTTCTGCTCCGCGATTCGCGCCTCAATGTCCCGCCGGATGTAGTCGAAGCGGTCCAGCACGCGCGCCAAGTGCTGCGGATAGAGTTTTCTTGCCTTCACCAGCACTTCTTCGCGTACTCCCACCTTACCGAAATCGTGCAGCAACGCGGCGTAGCGCAGTTCTTTCATCTGTTCGCGGGAAAACCGCAGATCCCCATAAGGGCCGCGCAGCACGCGGTCCACTGCTTCGGCCAAAGCCACAGTCATTTCGCAAACTCGCTGCGAATGACCGGACGTCGTCGGGTCGCGCTGTTCGATGGCCTTCGCCGCCGCACCCACAAATCCGTCGAACAGATTCTCAATGTCTCGATAGAGCCTTGAATTTTCGTAAGCCACCGCCGCCTGCGAAGCCAACGACAACCCCAGCCGCACAGCGCGCTCCGGAAAGGGATGCACCCAGCGCCGCACTGCGCCAGAATCGGTCAGCCGCGCCTTGGTGTTGCGCTTGCAATTGATCAACTGCAACACGCCGAGGACTTCGCCCTTCCCGTTTCTCATCGGCAGCGTTATCAACGAGCGCGTGCGGTAGCCGGCCTGCTGATCGAACGCGGCATTGAAATGAAACGGCCGCGCTTTTGGTATGCGATACGCGTCGGAGAGCTCGATGACTTCTCCGTGCAGCGCGCAGTATCCCGCCATCGAATCTTCCGTCAGCGGAAGCGTGTGTTCGCTGAAAGGAAACTGTACGCTGTCGTTTTGCGTCAGCTTGAACCGCAGCAACGGAACAGGCAGTCCAGCCGTCACAGAAACCCCGTCCCTCTCCAGGAGATACAGGGAGCCGGCGTCTGCCGCGGTGATTTCCCTGGCCTTCTTAAGAATCAGATCGAGCAGCTGCCCTACATCGCGCGTCTCGGATAGGGCAATCCCGACGCGGTTCAGCTCTTCAAGGTCACGGGTGGCCCTCGTCCGGCTGAGCGCCTTGTTTGGGGCTCTCGGGACGCGCTTAGGCGTCGATTTTTTGATTCCCGCCATCGAAAAAGGGGCGTTGCGCCGCAGCCGCAAGGGCCGGGCAGATCGAAAGTATAACGAAAGCTCGTACGGCGGGCACGCCAAGTGTGCCCCAACACGGCGATCGCCCCTAAACCAACGAGGAGCGGTCGCATCTCCCCCCGCTTGTGGCGAAAGAGCGAGTAATCAGTAGGGTTCAAAGCCTTTCGCCGGCCTTGGGGCTCTGTTAGCGTGAGAATAGAGTCGCCGGGTACAAGTGTGGGCCGGGGGTGTAAGCTCAGGGCGGCAACAGGAGTTTGTGTGCGAATCACGACTGGCGGCGTGACCGATATGGGTCGCGTGCGTACAAACAACGAAGATTGCTACAAAATTGTTGAGCCGTTGCAGCTCTTCGTGCTCTCCGACGGTATGGGGGGCGAAGCCCATGGTGAAATCGCCAGCGCCATGGCGGTTGAAACCGTCGTGAAACACTGCCTCGACATCGAGACCAATCCGGCCGCCCGGGTCATCGGCAGGGTTGACCCGAATTGGAGTGCTCGAACAAAACGCCTTTCTACCGCCGTCCATCTTGCCAACAAGAACATTTTCAAGTCCGCCGAAGAAAACCCGGATCGGCACGGCATGGGCGCCACTCTGACGGCAGTATGGATTGATGACGCGAAACTCAGCATCGCCCACGTTGGCGACAGCCGCGCCTACCTGCTCCGCAGCGGCAGCTTGCTTCAGCTCACGCGGGATCATTCTCTCGTGGCCGAACAGGTGCGGCGCGGCATTTTGACTGCCGCCGAGGCCGAAGAAAGTGAAATGCAGAGCGTTTTGCTGCGCGCGCTTGGCGCACAAGCGGAAATCGAAGTGGACGCTGAGGAGCACACGCTTTTCCCACGGGATATTCTGCTGCTCTGCTCCGATGGATTGACACGCGTGGTCACGGAGCCCGAAATCGCGGGAACGCTGCAGGCGGAGACCGACGCCGCCCGGGCCTCGGAAAAGCTCGTTGCACTCGCCAATGAGCGCGGCGGCCCGGACAACATCTCGGTAGTGACCGTGCGGCTCGAAAAGGAATCCAAGGGGTGGTTTTCGTGGTTGCGTCGTGGGTCAGGCAAGAATCTAGGTTCAAATGGTAGCGTTGGAGGAAAATGAGATGGCGAAGCTCAGCCTCATGTTTGACAACAAAATCATGAAAGAGGTTCCCGTGGGCAGCCGGCCCGTAACCATCGGCCGCTCCCCGGACAACGATTTGCCCGTCGATAACCTCGCCGTGTCCAACTATCACGCGAAAATCTATTTTGAAGCCGGCCGCATGGTCATTGAAGACCTCGACAGCCTCAACGGCACTTTTGTGAACGATCTCCGTGTCGAGCGCGCCACCCTGCACGACGGCGACAACATCCATATCGGCAAACACAAGATCAAGGTCGATACCAGCGGCGATGCCCCGGTGCCCTGGGACTCCGGCCGCAAAGCCGCCGCGCCGCGCATCGACGAAACCATGGTGCTGGACACCAAGGAACGCCGTCAGATGCTCCAGCAAGCTGCCGCCATGGGCGAATCCATGCAGTTTGCCTCGTCTCGCATGAAAGTCCCGACCCTAGTCACTCTCAATGGCCGGACCGATCAGAAGGAGTATGTTCTGACCAACAAACTCACGGTCATTGGAAAATCCGCGATGGCCACCGTTCGCCTCAAGGGCTGGTTCAAGCCTCAGATGGCCGCGCAGATCAATCAGCGCGATGACGGCTACTATCTCGGTCCCGGCGACAAGGTGCCCAAAATCAACGGCGCTCCCATCTCCGGCCAAGTGCGCCTCAACGACGGCGATCTCGTCGAAGTCTGCGGCGTCCGCCTGAGCTTCATCTTCCGCGAGTAGCGCCAGACAAGCGATGGCAGCTCCGTCAGAAGGATTCTGGCAGCGGCGGGGCGCTCTTAGCCTCTACGAATTGCTTCTAACATGGTGGCGTCACCGCGTCTCGTTTGTCATCAGTGTGGTCATCACCCTTCTTGCGCTGGCGCTGTACTACTTTACGTTCGTCGGAGAACGCACTACTCCCATTTTCAATTTTATCCAGCGCCTGGAGTACGACTCGCTGGATACGCGCTTCCGCTATCGCCCGCGCCGCGCCATGCCCATCGATCCGCGAATCGTTATCGTGGACATCGATCAGCACTCGCAGGAAGTGCTGGGAAAGTGGCCTTTTTCCAGAACCCATTTTGCAAGGATGCTCGACGTGCTTCGTGAAGATGGCGCGAAGGTGGTCGCCTTTGACGTGACCTTCAGCAAACCGGACCAGAGCGCCGCTCCGATCCGCGCGTTGTGGGCAGAGATGGAGGCCCACCGAAAATCCGGAGAAACCATCGATCCCCTATTCTCAGCGGAAGTTCAAAAGCTGGCCACCCAGTACGACGCGGACAGGCAGTTCGCCAACGCCATTCAACGTTTTGGCGCGGTTGTGCTTGGAAATTTCTTTCTGCACACCGAAGCAGACCTCCGCGGCCTGGATGACAAAACGCTCGACACCTACGCAAATCAAATCGCCTTCTATTCTTTTCCGAGCGTGCGTCCGCTCCGCCCAGAAACCGGCAAGCAGGATCGCATCAGCCTCATGGAGAAATTTCAACCGGACAACCTCTTACCCAGGGGCACGGAAGCAAACCTGGAAATCCTTACCAGCGCGCTCAGCGAGGAAGCCTCCTCGACGGGGTTCTTTAACGTGTATCCCGACGTGGACGGGGTTGTCCGCCAGGCCAACCTCATCGTTCCTTATGGGCGCTCCAAGGACTTCGGTGATTGGGACATTTACGCCTCACTCGACGTGCAGACGGTGCGATCCTATTTCCGCCTGCCTAATGAACAGGTTGTTTTGGAATACGGACCGGTGGGGGTGTACCGCATTCTCTTCGACCAAGCGGCGCAGGTTCGCACGGACGATCTCGGACGCGTGGTCATCAACTTTCATGGACCAGGTTACACATACCCTCACTATTCACTCGCTGACGTCGTGGAAAAGAAAATCTCTCCCCATGCGTTTGGCGGCACTATCGTCCTGGTCGGCGCCACCGCAACGGGCATTGGCGATCTGCGAACGACGCCATACGGAGGTCTCGACTACCCCGGTGTGGAAATCCATGCGAACGTGATCGATTGCATTCTGCACCAGTCGTTTCTTTATCGCGGAGCCAAGCAAACGCTGGCCGACGTTCTGCTCATTTTTTTCTTCGGTATCCCCCTGGGAATCTGGATGGCCCTGGTTACGCCACGCTGGATGTGGTTCGGCGCGTTCCTGATCGTGCCTTTGGTGGCGCTCGACTATTTTGCATTTCTGCACGGCTGGTGGCTCAACTTCGGCGTGCCGGCGCTTACGCTGAGTTCCAACGTGCTTCTCGTCTCCCTATATCGGGCGCTGTTCGAAGAAAAAGAAAAACGCCGCGTGCGCTCCGCGTTTGGTCAGTATCTCAGTCCTGAAGTCATCCGCCGCCTGCTCGTCAATCCGCGTCTTGTCGAACCAAAGAAAACCGACATTACCGTCATGTTCAGCGATATTCGAGGTTTCACCACCATTTCCGAAAAATTGGACGCTCAGGATCTGGCGAATTTCCTGAACCAGTATCTTTCGGACATGACTCGTCTGGTTTTCGAACATCACGGCACTCTTGACAAATACATTGGCGACGCGGTGATGGCCTTCTGGGGTGCACCCTTCGAAGAACCCGGCCACGCGGCCAGAGCCTGCAATACAGCACTGAAAATGATGGAGCGAGTCCGCGAGATGCAAAAGAAATGGGAGTCCGAAGGCAAGCCGCATCTCGACATCGGCATCGGCCTGAACACCGGCGTGGCCAGCGTCGGCAACATGGGCTCCGTGCTGCGCTACGGCTACACGGCCCTGGGCGACACCGTGAATCTCTCCTCACGCCTGGAAGGGCTGAATAAAGACTACGGCACGCACATCCTGGTCAACGAAACCACCTATTCCGCCGCCAAGGACGACGGTTTCGTCTTCCGCGAACTCGATCTCATCCGCGTGAAAGGCAAGCTCCAGCCGGTGGCCATCTACGAGCTTATTGGTGGCGCGGCTGAAAACTCCATTTACGGCACCCCGGACGAAGTGCGCAGCCGCCTGGATCTGTTCGAACAGGCCCATGAGCTCTACCGCAAACGCCGCTGGGGAGACGCCCAGAAATCTTTCCAAACCACTCTCGACCGGTGGCCCGAAGACGGCCCGTCCCGCGCCTATTGGAAGCGCTGCCAGGAATACTTATTCGATGAGCCTCCCTCGGGCTGGGACGGCGTCTTCACCATGACCCACAAATAACCCCTGCTGCCTCCAGCACTCGTCTTCCTTCACGCCTTACCCATGGCCACAGTTCGCCGTCCAATTTGGATGGAGTCTCGATGGTGCGCTATGTCAGAATGTGGGCCTCGAAGGACTCCTGAAACAGGGGAGCAAGGCCCTTCGATGTTTCTAACTGATACTGGACGCAAGACTTAATCCGGTCGACATGCTATTTCGATTGGCTTCGACACGGGTTCCCGCGCGCATGGTCAGGTCATCGATAGCGGCCCGACCGGGGACGTACCCAAACAAACGCTCCCGGGAATCTAATTCGAATCGGGTAAGCAGCCCTGCGGCTAATCCGGGGCGCCGCCGGTACGAGAGAGCGAACTAAGGCTTATGTGGATTGTCCGACTAGCACTGCGGAGGCCATACACGTTTGTCGTGTTGGCGCTGGCCATCATCCTGCTGACGCCGGTGGTGCTGCTACGCACGCCTGTGGACATTTTTCCCGACATCAACATTCCAGTCATCAGTCTTGTGTGGACCTACAATGGCCTGCAACCTCAGGAGATGGAGCAGCGCATCACCTCCAACGTCGAACGCGGGGTCACCACCCTGGTGAGCGACGTCGAGCACATCGAATCGCAATCCTTGTCGGGCATCGCCGTCATCAAGGTCTTCTTTCAACCGGGCGCCAACATTCAAACGGCACTGGCCCAGACTGCTGCCATCTCGCAAACCTTCTTGCGATTCCTCCCGCCGGGAACCACGCCGCCGCTGGTAATCATCTATTCGGCGTCGACCGTGCCGGTCATCCAGATCGGCCTGACCAGCGGTACTCTCAGCGAACAGCAGCTTTTCGATTTCGGCAACTACTTTATCCGCACGCAGCTGGCGACCGTGCCGGGTGCTGCCACGCCCTTCCCCTACGGTGGCAAGCAGCGCGTCATCAGCGTGGATATCAATCCAACGTCGCTCCAGGCTAAGGGGCTTTCTGCCGTTGACATCGTCAACGCCGTCAGCGCGCAAAACCTGATTCTCCCGACGGGCACTGCAAAACTTGGCACTCTTGAGTACAACGTGGAGATGAACGGCAGCCCGCAAACCGTCGAGGAACTCAACGATCTCCCGGTCAAGACGGTCAATGGCGCGACGATTTACATGCGGGAAGTCGCTCACGTGCGCGACGGCTTTTCTCCACAGACCAACATCGTTCTGTCCAATGGACAGCGCGGCGTACTCATGAGCATCTACAAGACGGGTACCGCTTCAACGATCGATATCGTTGATCGTGTCAAGCAGATGCTCGAGTACAACAAAGGCTCGGTCCCTGAAGGCCTGCATATCTCTACCTTTTTCGACCAGTCGCTCTACGTCCGCGCTTCCATCCAGGGCGTCATTCGCGAAGCGATCATCGCCGCCTGCCTCACGGCCGTCATGATTCTGCTCTTCCTCGGAAACTGGAGAAGCACGCTGATCATTGCCATCTCTATTCCCTTGTCCATTCTCGTCAGCATCCTCTGTCTCAGCGCTCTCGGCCAAACCATCAATATCATGACCTTGGGCGGCCTGGCGCTCGCTGTCGGCATCCTCGTCGATGACGCCACCGTCGAAATCGAAAACATCAACCGCAACCTGGCCGTGGGCAAGGAAACCGTCCAGGCGATTCTCGACGGCGCGCAGCAAATTGCCGTGCCCGCTCTTGTTTCCACGCTCTGCATTTGTATCGTTTTCATTCCCATGTTTTTTCTGTCCGGCGTGGCTAAATTCCTTTTCGTACCGCTAGCCGAAGCCGTAAGCTTTGCGATGCTGGCTTCTTATATGTGGTCGCGCACCATTGTACCCACCTTGGCCATGTATCTCCTGAGCACCGAAGACGAATACCGCGCCGACGAGCACATCGGAGAAAAGATGGGCTTCTTCCGCCGCTATCAACAGGGTTTTGAGCGGAGTTTTGAAAAATTCCGGGGTGGCTACCAGAGAGCGTTGGGTATCGCACTGCAGTCGCCCAAGCTGTTCGCCGTGTGCTTCCTGGCCTTCTGCGTTTTTTCCGTCTTAATCGCCGGGTTTCTCGGCCGCGATTTCTTTCCGAAGGTGGACGCCGGACAGATTCGCCTGCACATGCGCGCTCGCACTGGTCTGCGCATCGAGGAAACGGCGCGTCTCGCCGACCAGGTAAACGGCGTCATCCGTGAAACCATCCCGAAGGAGGAGCTCACCACGGTCCTCGACAATATCGGCTTGCCTTACAGCGGCATTAACCTCACCTACAGCAACGCCGGCACGGTGGGGAGCTCAGATGCAGAAATTCTTGTCCAGCTGAAGGAAGTGCGCGGCAAGCCCACCGGGGCGTACATCAACGATTTGCGCGAGAAGCTCCCGCAGCGTTTTCCCGGCGTGCAGTTCTTCTTTCAGCCGGCGGACATCGTGACACAAATCTTGAATTTCGGCACTCCCGCGCCTATCGACGTGGAAGTCACCGGCATGAACCAGCGCGGAAATTATCTCATCGGGGAAAGACTCGCGAACGAGTTCCGTCACATTCCCGGTGCGGTGGATGTGCACGTTCAGCAGGCCTTTGATAATCCCACGCTCTATATGGAAATCGATCGGGCCCGGGCCCAATCCGTGGGCATGCAGTCGCGTGACGTGGCACAAAACGTTCTTGTTTCGCTCAGTTCCAGCTTCCAGACCGCCCCGGCCTTCTGGCTGGATCCGAAAAACGGCGTGGAGTACTCCGTGGCGGTGCAGGAGCCCCAGTATCGCGTGGACTCTTACCAGGCGCTGCAAAATACACCCATCAGCGGCAGCATGCCGGGTTCGAGACCTCAGATTCTGGGAAACCTGGTCAAAACCTCTACGACTGCCCGGCCCGCGGAAATATCGCACTACACCACGCAACCGATGATCAATGTTTATGCGGCCGTGGATGGCCGCGACCTTGGTGGCGTCGCCGACGAAGTGGAAAAGCGCGTCCAGGCCATCGAGAAGGATTTGCCGAAGGGCAGTCACATCGTCATTCGCGGCCAGGTCCAAACCATGAAGAGTTCCTTTGCCGGGCTGGGCTTTGGTTTGCTCGCCGCGATCGTGCTTGCCTATCTCCTGATCGTGGTCAATTTTCAGTCTTGGCTCGATCCCTTCGTCATCATTACCGCTTTGCCCGGCGCGCTCGCCGGCATCTGCTGGACGCTGCTGCTGACGCATACCACGGTCAACGTCCCATCGTTGACCGGCGCGATCATGTGCATGGGCGTGGCCACGGCGAACAGCATCTTGATGGTTTCCTTCGCGCGCGAGCAGCTGGAGGAGGGCAAGAACGCCCGGGATGCCGCCATCGAAGCCGGTTTTGTGCGCATCCGGCCCGTGCTCATGACCGCGCTGGCGATGATCATCGGAATGGTGCCGATGGCCGTGGGGCTCGGCGAAGGCGGCGAGCAAAACGCGCCTCTGGGCCGCGCCGTGATTGGTGGGCTGGTTTTTGCCACCTTCGCCACGCTCTTTTTTGTGCCGTGCGTTTTCTCCATGATCCACGGGCGCCGGGAGCGGAGATCGGCGCAGCGGGGATCGTTGTCACCGGCAACGGTTTGAAATTTTCTATCTGGAATTAAGAGCGAGGATGGGGTAATGATGGAAGGCGGAGTTCAGATGGATCCTCGAGACCAGGGGCAACCACAGAGAAAGGGCAGCCAAGTCTTCACGATTCTTTTCGTTATCGTGATGGTGCTGGTGGTCCTCGGGGCGGTAACGCTGTTCGAGCGCCGCTCGCAGTATCAGGCGCTCGCCAAGGAGACGGAAACACTGGCGATTCCCACGGTGGCCGTGATTCATGCTTCGGTGGAATCAGCGGAGGAGGACCTCGTCCTGCCTGGCGCCATGCAAGCCTATGTTGAATCGCCCATCTATGCGCGCACCAACGGCTATCTGAAAAAGTGGTATCACGACATCGGCAGCCGCGTCCCGCAAGGCGAGTTGCTGGCGGACATCGACACTCCCGAAGTGGATCAGCAGTTGTCTCAGGCGCGCGCCGAACTCAATACCGCGCAAGCCAACGCGAATCTCTCCAAGATCACCGCAACGCGTTACCAGGAACTCATCAAAACCGACGGCGTCTCCAAGCAGGAGGTCGATAACGCCGTCGGTGATCAGGAAGCCAAACTCGCCACCGTAAAATCCTCGGAAGCTAACGTGCGGCGGCTCGAGGAACTGGAATCCTTCAAACATATTTATGCGCCTTTTAGCGGCGTCATCACGCGGCGCAGCGTGGACACGGGCACGTTGATAAACGCGGGGAACGGCGGCACATCGCAGCAGCTGTTTTCTCTCGCGCAGACCGATCCCATTCGCGCTTACGTCAGCGTGCCAGAAGCCTACGCGTCCTCTATTCGCGCGGGACTTGGCGCCTACCTCGAGCTCACTCAGTATCCCGGTCAGAACTTCCAAGGCAAGGTCGTTCGCACGGCTGAGTCGATCGACCCCGGCACGCGTACCCTGCTCACCGAAGTGGACGTGCCGAACCACAATGGCGCGCTGCTTCCCGGCGGTTACGCCCAAGCGCACTTGCAAGTGAAGGTCTCCGGAGCCCGGCTTGTTGTGCCGGTGAACGCGCTGTTATTTCGCTCCGAGGGGCTTCGCGCGGTGGTTGTGGATGCAAATCACAAAACGCACCTCAAGTCGCTCACCGTCGGCCGCGACTACGGCACCACTCTCGAAGTCCTCGCGGGCCTCGACGCTCACGACTGGATCGTGTTGAATCCCGCGGATTCCCTCGACGACGGCCAGGAAGTACGTGTCAAGGAAATCGCACTCGACAACCCGCCGAGCCAGCCGGCTGCGCGGCCAAACCCCGCGCCAGGGGCCAAGAAACAATAATAATGAGACGCACCAGGCAATTCTCCGCCCTGGCCGGGCTTGCCGTTTGTGCCCTCATCGGCGGCTGCACGGTGGGGCCGAAATACCAGCGCGCCACGGCTCCCGTGCCAGCGAAATGGGATGTCGCCGAGCCGTGGCGCGAAAGCGCTCCGAAAGACGGCCTCGCCAAGGGCCAATGGTGGAGCGCTTTCAACGATGACGATTTGGGCGCCCTTGAAAAACAATCCCTCGACGCAAACCAAACCATCAAAGTTGCAGCCGCTCGGCTGGAGCAGGCCCGCGCCTCCGCTGCCGTTCAGATCGCCACGCAATTCCCTGTCCTTTCGACAACTCCAAGCACCGGACGCCAGCGGCTCTCCGGTAACCGGCCGGCTAACAGCAATCTTCCTGTGAATTCCGCGGTATCGCAGTCCAATAACATTCTGCCGTTCACGGTGGGCTACGAAGTTGATCTCTTCGGCCGGCGCCGCCGCAGCATCGAGGCGGCCCAGGCGTCCTACCAAGCCAGCGCCGCGGATCTCGAAAATGTTCGTCTGGTCATCACTGCCGAGCTCGCAGGCGATTACTTCACCCTGCGCCAGCTGGATACGGAACTGGGAATTCTGAACCGCACCGTCCAGAATCTGAAAAAAGGCCTGCAATTGGTGGATTCGCGGCACAAGGGCGGGGTAGCCTCGGGGCTGGACGTGGCTCAGGAAGAGACCCTGCTCAACACCACCGAGACGCAGGCGATCCTGCTGCTGCAGCAGAGAAAACAGTTTGAGGATGCCATCGCCGTACTGGTGGGCAAGCCGGCGCCGGATTTCCGTCTTCCGAGTAAGGAACTGAACGCGGCGCCGCCCTCCTTGGCCGCCGGGCTGCCTTCCGATCTCCTGGAGCGGCGTCCGGACATCGCCGAAGCCGAGCGCCAAATGGCCGTCGCCAACGCGCAGATCGGAATTACCCGGGCCGCCTACTTTCCTTCGCTGAATCTTCTTGGAAATGGCGGCTGGCAGGCCGCGGACATCGCCAAGCTCTTCAATGTGCAGAGCACCGTTTGGGGGGTTGGCGCAAACGTGGCGGAAACCATTTTCAGTGGTGGTTCCCGGCGCGCCCAGGTCCAATTCGCGAAGTCCGGCTACGACGCCAGCGTGGCCGGCTATCGCGACACGGTCCTAAATGCCTTCCGTGAAGTGCAGGACGGTGTTACCGGCTTGACCGTTCTGGAGCAGGCCAAGCAATCACAGCAACAGGCCGTCGACTCCGCCCGCCGTACTCTGGACATCGCCAACAGCAGGTACACCGGCGGGCTGGTGAGTTACCTGGACGTGGTCAACGCACAGCAGAATCTGCTCAACAACGAGCAGGAACTTGCCGTCATCCAGGGCCAGGAGCTCGTCACCAGCGTCCTGCTCATCAAAGCCCTCGGCGGCGGCTGGGACGCGTCAAGCCTTTCGGCTGTGCAGGTGAAGTCCAAGCTGAAAGACGTCGTGGCGCCTTAACAGAAAAGGCATCCCATCAGGGGTTGCCCGTGTCGTGAGCGGAAACAACGCGGCCGTATGGGGATGCACGGCTGAGGCGGTCGAACATTTGATACGCAGCCGTCGCAATCCGAATGATTGCTTCCCCGCCGTCCTTTTCCCGGTGCAAATAGGTGGTCATCACGCTGATGACGAACGGTCGATTGCCAGTGAAAACGATGCCGGAGTCATTGCGCACGCCCTCGAGTTCCCCCGGCTTATTGGCTATTCGCAGATCTTCGGGTAATTCTCGCGGGATGTAGCTTTCCTTGTGGATGCTGAGGAGCTCAAAGAAATCGTCGGTCATCTGCTTATTTAATATTTTTGCGCGATACAAATCTTCCAGCAGCATCATCATCTCGCGCGGCGTAGCGATGTTCTCGCGGCCTTCTGCGGCGGCCTTCACATCCATCATCTTTCGGCGAAGACGGGTATGCGTCAGGCCAAGCGAATCGAGCAGCGCATTCACGTTTTCCATTCCGATGCGGTCAATGATGACATTGGTGGCGGAATTGTCACTAACAGAAATCATCAAAGCGGCAACGTCGCGAAGTGTGAGCCGCGTGACGCCGGGCGTGAGCGCGCCGGCGACGCCGCTTCCGCCAACGAGATCGGACGATTGCAGCGTGTAGAGGTCGCCGAGTTTGAGTTTGCCCTGCTGCACCTGATGATAGAGTTCGGCGAGGATGGCGATCTTGATGGAGCTGGCCGTGGGAAGCACTTCATCGGCGTGGAACAAGTATTTCTGCCCGGTGGAGAGATCGAGAATGGCCACCGCCAGAACGCCGTCGAGGTTGCGATCGATGTCTTGGATTGCGGCTTCCAGCTTTTGCCAAAGAATTTGCTCTTTCTCCTGCGGCGTTTGCTGCGCCAGCGCAGGAGTAGGAAGCAGGGCCAACAAGGCAACCGAGAGAATTCGTCTGAGCACGGTGACCTCCGGGTCGGCCGGATTATAAGGCCTAAGCGCGTGGAAAGAACGAAGATAAAGGCCGTCCTCTAGAGAAAGAGCAGCTGCACGATGCTTCATTCCGCGTCTGGGGCGTACCGAATGGACAAAGCAAATTTCTTGTTCCTGGAAAGGAAAGGCAGCCTGGGAGGACAATGAATCATGCACCCATTTGCCTGTGGAAATCCGAACCGGCAGATTTTGGGGCATCAGGCGAAGGAACACCGACCAGCATGGCAATTTCTGGAGAAAACACTTATGCGCAAAATCATAGCGGGCGCTTTGTTCATGGCTTTGGCAGGAGCGCTCACGGTCGCAGCACCCCAGCGGGACCGCGATGACCGGCACGACAATGGCAAACACAAAGGTCAGGAGAAACACGAAGATCGCGGCGATGATCGGCACGACAATGGCAAACACAAGGGCTGGGATAACCCGCAAAACGCCCACTACCGCAACTGGGATTCCGAACACGACCGCATTCGGCCGGGCCGGGCGTACCCGCATGGCCGCTACGAACACGTGAAAGCGGAGTTTGTCGCGCGGCGAATCGATTACCGGTCGCGGCGCGTGGTGCTGTACGACAATTCGAACTGGGTGGTTGCCTCGTACGACCTCGATCACTGCCGCGATTGGGAATGGAACCGCGATCGCGTATACGTCTACGACGACGATCACCACCCCGGCTGGTATTTGCTGTTCAATGCGCGACTCGGACGCTACGTCCACGTCGAGTATTTCGGCCTGCAGTAGATAAGTCGCGCCATAGACGCACATCAATCGGGCGCGGCTGCTCGACAGATCAAAGGTTATCGAGGAAGAATTGAGTGACGCGTTGCATCAGGACGCGGCGCGCCGGTGGATCGCTGACCCCATGGCCGCGACCGGGAAACGCCAGAACCTCAACGTATTTCCCCGCCGCAATAAGATCGTTAATCACCGATAGGGTGTTCGCGAAATGCACGTTGTCGTCGCCGGTTCCATGAGCGATGAGCAGTTTGCCTTTGAGCTGACTGGCATATTTTACCGGTGACGAATCTTGATACCCTTTCTCGTTTTTCTGCGGAAGGCCGAGGTAGCGCTCGGTGTAGATGGAATCGTAGTAGCGCCAGTCGGTGACCGGGCCGCCCGCGAAACCCACTTTGAAAACATCGCCGGCTTCAAACATGGCGTGCAGCGTCATGTGACCGCCGTAGCTCCATCCCCAGATGCCGATGCGATTGGCATCAACATAGGGAAGCGACTTGAGATATTCGACGCCGTCGCGCTGGTCGGAAAGCTCCTGTGCGCCCATGCGAAAGTGCAGCGGCGTTTCAAAGGCATGGCCCCGCCCCGCCGAACCGCGATTGTCCAGGGCAAAAATGATGTAGCCTTTTTGTGCCATGAGCTGGTGCCAAAGGAAGTTGGCGCCACCCCAGGCATTGCGCACAACTTGAGCGTGAGGACCACCATAGGTATAAACCAACACGGGATATTTCTTTTGAGGATTGAATTCTGGCGGCTTGATGATGCTGGCGTTGAGTTGGACGCCGTCCCGCGATTTCACGGTGAGAATTTCCATGGAAGAGAGACGGTAGTCCGCAAGCTCGGCGACTTTGTTTTCGTTAATGGTAGCGATACGCGATCCATCGGCGCGGTAGAGGTCCTGGCGCGGTGGCGTCGCGGTGTTCGAATAGGTGTCGTAGAAAGCGGCAGCATTGGGCGCAAGAACTGCGGTGTGCGTGCCTTCGTCCTTGGTGAGCCGGGTGAACCCGGTTCCGTCGATGCCCACGCGGTAGAGGTGGCGTTCCAGAGGAGATTTTTCCGCGGCGGTGAAATAGACAAAGCCCTTGGATTCGTCGACAGCGTCCAGCGATGAGACGTCCCAGTCGCCCTTGGTGAGCTGCGCGAGCTGTTTCCCTTCAAGGTCGTAGAGATAGAAGTGGCGATGGCCGCTTCGCTCGCTCGACCACAGGAAGCGCCTGCCATCCTTGAGAAAATAGAGATCGTCGCTCACGTTGATCCAATTGGGATCATTTTCGCTGAGAGCGGTGCGGGTCTTGCCTGTGACGGTGTCGGCAAAAAGGAGATCAAGCATGGTTTGGGTGCGATTCAGGCGCTGAACCGCGAGATGTTTGGAGTCCGGGAGCCAGTTCACGCGAGGAATGTAGATGTCGGTTTCCGCTGCAGTGTCCACAGCGCGAGGTTTGCCGCCGCTCAGTGAGGCCACAAAAACGCGTACGACGGGATTGGCGCCCCCGGCCGTAGGATAACGCTCCATTTCCGCTTCCCCGCTCGGCGAGGAAAAATCGACCAAGGGGTACTGCGAGACTTTGCGTTCGTCCATTTGGAGATAAGCGATCGCCGAGGAATCCGGCGACCACCAGTACGCGGTCTTGATCTCCAGCTCTTCGGGATAAACCCAATCGAGTTCGCCCTTGCGAATCTCTTCCGTGCCACCTTCGGTGATCGCGCGTTCTTTGCCGTCGGCGAGATTGACGAGCCAAAGGTTGTGATCGCGGACAAAACTCACATTTCGCCGATCGGGAGAAATCTTGACGTCCGCCAGCGTGGCTTTACCCGCGACCAGCGTGCGCCCCGTTTGCGACTTCACATCCAGCCATGCAAGTGCCGTGGGGCCTTGAAACAGAATGCTCGCGCCATCGGGCATCCATTGATATTCCGAGGGTGCGCGACGGCCGAGGCCCGTGGCTTGCGTCGGTCTCGAGGTATCCACCGGCAAAATGGATTCCAGTTGGTCGGCGGCAACGAGCAGACGGCGTTCCCCTGACGTGGCGTCCATCACCCAAAGTTCTGTCTTGGCTTCCTTTCCGGAACCTTTTGTTTCGAAAAAGCTGAGCTGCTTGCCGTCGGGAGTCCAGGTGAGCCCGCGCGTCAACCGCCCACTCAAGCTCGGCGAAGAATAGATGCGCTCCACGGTGAGCGCCTTGCCTCCGGCAACCGTCTGAGCCCGTGCCCCGGGCGCAAACCATGCCAGCAGCATCAGGGCGATCAGGTGACAGATCGTCAAAAAAGAGCAACGTCGCGAACCCATCTGGTCCTCCGAAAGCGCGCCATTTTATCCCGGTGTGGGCATCAAGCGAAATGGGAGAGTGCCGGAGAGCACTCCGAGCCAAATCAGTTGCTGGAGAGAGCGGTGTAAGCCATGAAAGTCCAGGACCGGCTCATCCAGAAACACTCCACCGTCCATCAAGCCGTCCACCCGAGCCTCCGCGTTACCGCGGCTTCACCATCAACATCTAACCCGGAGGCCAGCGGAAATTGCGACCTCCCAGCAAATGCAAATGGAGATGGAAAACGGACTGGCCCGCGCCGCTGCCATTGTTCAACACCGTGCGGTAGCCTACGAGGAGGTTGCGTTCGCGGGCAAGCTGTGCGGCGACCAGCTGCAACTTGCCTAGAACAAGTTGATCTTCGGATGCGGCTTCAGTCAACGACTCGAAATGCTTCCGCGGACAGATCAGGATGTGCGTGGGCGCTTGCGGGCTGACATCCTCGAAGGCGAAGACTTCAGGATCTTCGTAGACCATCTTCGATGGAATCTTCTTGGCCGCGATCTTACAGAACAGGCAGTCGGTGCTCATCGGTTCCCTCCTCCGGGTGGGCCTTCGTCGAGACGCGTAACAAACGGAGTAAATCCTTCGCGGTCGTGGAGTTGCTCGCCGAGCTGGCGCGCGGCGTCTTCGCCGGAGATCCTGCCGACGCGCACGCGATAAAACATGCCATCGGGAGAATCATATTGCTGAATAAAGATGGGCGAATAGGAGGCGCTGAGCAGGTCGCGGAGCCGTTCGGCGTTGCCGCGATCGCGGAAAGCACCGACCTGCACGGTGAAAAAACCAGCGATAGGATCGACGCCGCCAAGAACTTCCACGCGCACCGGCACGACCCCGGCGTCAACCGAATCGACCTCTCGCGCAGCGGCGAGAGAGAGATCGATGATGCGATTATCGACAAACGGGCCGCGGTCGGTAATGCGAACCACCGTGGACTTGCCGTTGTTTAGGTTGGTGACGCGAACCATGGTCTCGAATGGCAGCGTGCGGTGTGCCGCGGTGAGTTTATACATGTCGTAGATCTCGCCGTTCGAAGCGTGCCGCCCGTGAAACGGTACGCCATACCAGGAAGCGTTGCCTTCCTCCGTGTAGCCGGAGGGAGCAGGCGCGGGAGCGGGCCTGTTGCGCTTCGCAGTTGCCCCCGGCGCAGGAACTTCGGGGATGCCCGTGGCCCGTTTGGCAGACTCAGCGGTGTCTGCGGGCGTCTCGGAAGGCTGCGCGGGAGGCCGCTGGCGGCGATCGGCGATCGGTTTGCGCGACGCGCAGCCGGGAGAACTGACGGAGAGGACACCGAGAGTCGAGAGCGCACAGAGAAGAAGTGCTGGCGTGCGTGAATGATTCAGACCACCAGGTTGCCGCTGGGAAACGCGTTTGCGCGAATCTAAGGTGAATGTTTCCGGTGAACGGTTCAAAGCGTCGCCTGGATCATGACGATGGCGGAGGCTGCGCTGCCGGAGGAGGCTCGCCGCTCCGCGCATTGCGCCCAGCGTTGCGCGCTTCAATCCAAGCGGCCGCCTCGGTGAGCTTTTCGGAAACCTCACGCAAAAACTGCGCCGCTCGCTTTTCCGTTTCGGGCGCGACATCCTCTTTTACAAAACTCTTCACGCGCGCGAGTTCTTCGTCAACTCGCTTGCCAAAATCTTCGAAGTTTCTGATGCTCTTAAGCCGCCCGAATTCTTCGTCGATGCGCTTGCCGAAATCTTCGAATTTGTCCATAAGTGCCAGGTCCTCGCAAAAAACCGCCATGCAGAGAAGAAGCGCGGCGACTTGGGTATTATAGGAACGCGGTGTGCGGGTCGCAAGGAGGAGAATTGGCGCTTCCCTATCGGTGGCAGTGGCGCGTGGAAAAGTGGAAGAACGCGGTGCAGACATTTTTTGGCGGAGGTGACCAGCAACCTCGGCCGAAAATATGCCCGGCTTGCGGAGCGCTGGTGGGCATCAGCGCGACGCGCTGCCACGAGTGTGGCGCCAACCTGCGATTTTCTCTGGCGGCACTGAGCAAGAAGCTTTCCGGACTTTTCGGCGAACAAGAAACTCCGGTGACCTCCGCGCTGCTGGTCGCCAACATTCTGATGTTCGGCATCAGTTGGGTGGCCCTCGCCAATGAGGGAGGAGGAGGAGGCTTTCGGATTCTGTGGGGCATGGGCGGCGAGACCGTGTACCGCCTGGGTGCCAGCCATCCTTTCCCGGTTTTTGTCGGACATGAATGGTGGAGACTGGTTACCGCCATGTTCCTGCATGGCGGGCTGATCCACATCGGATTCAACATGATGTCCTTGATGCAACTTGGTCCAGCTTTGGAAGAACTCTATGGTTCTGCGCGTTACCTGTTTCTGTATGTCGCCACAGGGGCTTTTGGCTTCCTGGTCAGCGCTTGGTTTGGCAACTTCTCGCTGGGGGCAAGCGGCGCGCTCCTGGGGCTGGTCGGAGTAATGCTGGCAATCACCACAAAGCGCGGTGGAGCTTACATGCGAGACTTACGGTCAAGGTTGGTCACTTCTGTGGTCGTCCTTTTTGTCCTCGGTTTTTCCGGGATGGGGATCGATAACTACGCGCACTTCGCCGGATTGGCGGCGGGATTTGGGCTCGGAAAGTTGTTTGCCGATCGGCAGCCGATGAATGCCAGTGAACGCCGCACCGCTTATGGGTTGGGATGGCTGGCAGGTATAGTTGTGATTGCATGCTTCGCTCTGATGATATTGCATTATCGCGACACTCTGCCCTGGCAGCGGTAGAAAGAAGTTTTAGGACTAGGGTATTCTCGTACGCTGGTTGGCGTTTCGCCGGCCTTCTTTTTTCGCTTCGAATCCACTCTGGTCATCCTCGCTGGTGCCAGGACACATTCTTTGTTCTACGCGTGCTTTCCTCTTCAACCAGATTTTTCCGCAGTTTTCTTTTGGTCCAACTCCCCACGTCCCGCAATTTGCGATACTCTTGGTCAAGACAGCAATGGATCCACACTCCATAGTCGTCGTCAGCCTGCACACACCCAAGGAAAAAGTGTGGGGCGAGCTCCTGACCATCAACCCTTCCGGGGTTACGATCCGCGGTGTTGATTTGAATTCCTTCGATCACTTCATACGGCAGATCAATCAGCCCGATGGCGAGCGCATGGGTCTTCCCACCATTTTCTTTCCCATGAACCGCGTCGAGCGCATCTCTCTGGACGAACCCTCCGGCTCCATCCCCTCGATGAATGAGCTTTTCGCGCGGAAAGTGGGGCGTTCCCTCTCCGACTATCTCGCGCAATTTGCCTGAACTGCGCTATCCTGAAACACAATGCAAGGTCGCATTTGGACGGTACCCAATCAAATTACCTTTCTCCGGCTTGGCTTTCTGCCGCTGTTTCTCATACTCATGTCGTACGAGAGGTACCGGTGGGCTCTGCTCGTTCTGGTGGTCTCGGGGCTATCGGACGGAATCGATGGGCTTCTGGCCCGCAGCCTCAATCAACGTTCCTCTCTCGGTGCGTATCTGGATCCCATCGCCGACAAGCTCTTGCTCTCTTCTTCATTCCTCATCCTGGCATTCAAGAAGCAGCTCGCCTGGTGGCTCACCATCCTGGTTCTCAGCCGCGACGTCCTGATCCTCATTGTTGCCGTCGTGATTCTGCTCATCTCCGGCTACCGGCCATTTCCTCCCAGCATTTACGGTAAGCTGACCACCGCCACCGAGATCATCCTTGTCTTCCTGGTCGTTTTAGGCGCTGCCTGTCCCCATTACCATGTGGGTGTGCTTAACCACTTGCTGGTCTATACGGTCACGGTGTTGAGCATCGTATCCGGATTCCACTATTCGTTCACCACCGCCCGGCACCTCAGTGGTTCCACTCCTGAAGCCAAGTGAAAAGCCGGTCGTTCAGATCGGCATGGGCTTAGGGCCGCCAGGAGGAACGAGCAATAGGGGCTCGCTGAGAGACTGGACGAGGTCCAGCGTGGCGTCGGGAGCGAGTTCCCGGAGCAGGAGGCCGCCAGGAGTAACATCGATCAGGGCGAGCTCGGTGACGATGTGATCGACGACTTCGACGCCGGTGAGCGGGAGCGTGCATTTTTTCAGGATTTTTGGTTTGTTGTCGCGGGTGGCGTGTTCCATGGCGATGAAGACGCGCTTGGCGCCGGCGACGAGGTCCATGGCGCCCCCCATACCTTTGAGCATTTTTCCGGGGATGGCCCAATTGGCCAGGGTTCCCTTCTCATCGACCTGCAACGCGCCGAGAACGGTGAGATCGACGTGGCCGCCACGAATCATGGCGAAAGAATCGGCCGAGGAAAAGAAGCAGGTGCCGGGGAGTTCGGTAATGGTTTCCTTGCCGGCATTGATGAGGTCGGGATCGACTTCGGATTCGAGCGGATAGGGGCCCACTCCGAGCATTCCGTTTTCGGATTGCAGAATGACATCCATGCCCTTGGGGACGTAATTGGCGACCAGTGTGGGCATGCCGATGCCAAGATTGACGTAGTAACCGTCACGGAGTTCGAGGGCGATCCGGCGGGCGATGCGTTCGCGTTTTTGGTCTTCGGTCAATGGCATAAAAAATTCTCAGCCATACGTCTTCCGTTGTAAAGAAGAACCGATACCGTCTCTGCGGGCGATTATCGCTGTCGTCCGTTTGAGCCCAGGATGTTTGCGCTTGTGCCCAGTAAAGTCTCGGCTACTTTTTCGCCATCTCGGTCTTCGGTCAGGGCCATGGCCAAATCTTCGGGAGCCGGGACCCAGCCCGCGGCCTACAAAGAATCAAAAGATGCCCACGCCTCAAGATCACACCTTCCTGGTGGTGCGGCGTTCGATTCGCTTTTCGTAGTTCGGACCTTGGAAGATGGCGTCGATGAAGATGCCGGGAGTATGAACTTGATTGGGGTCGAGCTGGCCGAGTTCCACGAGTTGTTCGACTTCGGCGATCACATAGTCGGCAGCGGTGGCCATCATGGGATTGAAGTTGCGCGCGGTTTTGCGGTAGATGAGATTGCCCCAGCGGTCACCTTTCCAAGCTTTGATGAAGGCGAAATTGCCGCGGATGGCGCGCTCCATGACGTACTGGCGGCCGTCGAATTCGCGAGTTTCTTTTCCGTCAGCCACCATGGTGCCGTATCCCGTGGGGGTGTAGAACGCGGGTATGCCAGCGCCACCGGCGCGGAGGCGCTCGCTGAGCGTGCCTTGCGGATTCAATTCCACTTGCAATTCCCCACCGAGAACGAGCTGCTCGAAGAGCTTGTTTTCACCGACGTAGGTGGAGATCATTTTTTTGACCTGGCGCCCCTGGAGCAGCAGGCCGATGCCGAAATCGTCGACGCCGGCGTTATTGCTGACGATGGTCAGGTCCTTTGTACCTTTGCGGCGGACAGCAGCGATGAGGTTTTCTGGGATGCCACAGAGACCGAAGCCGCCCATGAGGATGGTTGCGCCGTCGTGGATGTTCTCCATGGCGACGTCGGCGGAGGCGATGCGTTTGTCCATACGGTGCTCCGAAGGCAGTTTACTTCATCAGCGGCGGAGCTGGAAGACGCCCCAAGTGTGGGAATCGGTCGCGCTGGACTCGAAAAAAATGAACGGACATAGATGGGCGGGCCTGTAGCGATTGGTAGCACACCAAAGTCTCCGGAAGGAGAGCCATTTACGCTTGGGCGGGCTCTCGCGAGGATGAGGCAGAGCGATTCGATGTGCGTACCACCGACCAAGTTGTCGGCAAGAATTTGGATGTTTAGCCCGCTGCGGAAGCCGCGCAGATCAACCCTTTTCGCCATCTAAGTGTGGTGAGGAAGTGAGCTAGTGCAGCGTGCTTTTGCCGGAGCGGCGCTTGGCGTCTTCGAGGAGCCGGTCGAGGGAGGAGCGGTCGAGGTATTTTCCGTGGAGCCAGACGGCTTGAATCTGCATGGTGTTGTGGATGTCGGCGAGGGGATCGGCGGAAAGGAGAACGAGGTCGGCGCGTTTTCCTGGGGCGATGAGGCCGAGCTCTGCGGTGCGGCCGAGAAATTCGGCGGCGTGAAGCGTGGCGGATTGCAGCGCGGCCAGGGGAGTCAGCCCCGATTCGACGAGCAGGGCGAGTTCGTCGTGCAAGCTGAAGCCGGGAAAGCAGAACGGGTTCATGGCATCGGTGCCAGCCAGAAGCGGCACGCCTGCGCGGAACATGAGTCCGACCAACTGCTTGTCCGCAGTGAAGAGGTTGCGGTGGAGCTCGAATTCAGCGGGCGTCCAGCGACGGAACCGAAAATCGTTCTCTGGTTGCCAGCGATGGCGTACCTCGCCGCTCATGTAGGCGAGGCGCAGGTCGGAGGTGAAACGGCGGTCATTTAGAAAAGCCATGCCGCGATGCACGGTGAGCGTGGGGACCTGCCAAGTGTCATTGCGGCGGAATTGCGCGAAGAGGGCCTGGCACTGAGCGCTGTCATAGCTGCGAATCGCTTCCGCGACGAGATTCATTTTCTCCAGATAGTGAAGCGGGCGCAGTTCCTTGATGATGCTTTGTTCTCGTTTGGAACAGGCGATGGTGATGCCGTCGAGATGCTCGATGGAATGCTGGCCGGCATCGGAAGCCTCGGACGCCCGGACGGCGTAGGGCAGATGGCCGACGAAGGAAATGCTTTGCTTGTGAGCTTCGTCGGCGAGCGCGAAATAGGCGTCGCGGGGTATCCCGTTATAAATCTTGACGAAGTCGGCGCCACGCGACTTGATTTCGTCGACGGTGCGGCGCGCTTGGTCTGATTTTCTAACGATGAAGGAGCTCTCCCAAACCGGAGGGTCGCCGTCGACGATGGCGCTGCCGACTATGATTTCTGGTGCCCGGGATGCGCTGGCGAATTTGGCGCGAAGCTTCGGGGTGTCTTTGCTGCCGGACATCATGCGAACGCCTGCGACTCCGTTGGCGATGTAGAGCGGCAAGTCCTCGAGGTCCTGAACATGGACATGCATGTCCCAGAGACCTGGGATTAGGAAATTGCCGTGGGCATCAACGACGCGGCCTTCGAGCGGGTTTGCGGAATCGAATGCGGCGACGGAGAGGATGCGCTCGCCTTGAACGACGACGGTTTGATCCGGGAGTTTTTTGCCGGTGGCAACATCGACAACGGTGACGTGAGTGATAGAGACCGCTTCAGGGCTAGGAGCTTGCCCCGCTAAAGGGTAGGCGGCCCCACCGGCCAGTAGGAGAGTCAGAGTGAGGGCGCGCAGGTGCATTTTTGACATCCTCTCTCCCTAAGAGGGCGAGCGTTGCTCGGCCTCCCGCTGGTTTTTGCGGGAGGCCTTCGCGGGGTTCCTGACCTGGCGCCCTTAGTTCAGGCGAAAACAGCGAACCGGCTCGAAAACCATGCCATGCCTCGACGGAAGAGCCTAGGACCACGGGCCGCAGAAATCAAGGAGGGCCCTGCATCCGGGGCCTAAATTGCCGAGGTCTTGCGGCCCACATGGCAATCGTTATCACGAATGAATGAGAGAGTTTTGTCACAGCGAACGGAGGAGTTTGTAGAGTTCGTTGGCGGCCTCGAAGTCGGCTTCAAGCTCGCGGGAGGCGAGTTTTTCGCGAAGATCGTCGAGGCGGCGGGCAAACAGATCGAGCGCGGCGGAGAGGACTTCCTGATTAGTGAGGACGATATCGCGCCACGTGGAATAGGGGCTGCCGGCGAGGCGGAGCGAGTCGCGGAGGCCAGGGCCAGCGAGCGTGATGGGCAGGCCGTTCTCATCGAGGCGGTCGTAAAGGAAAGACGCCAGAGCCACGGCTGCCAGTTGGGGGAGATGCGAGGCCAGTCCGACGGCGTAATCATGTTGCGGGGCGCCAAGCCAGAGCGGGCGGGCGCCGATTTTCTCAAGGATTTTGACGAAGGCCGAAATGCGGGGCTCGTCAGTGGAGGCGGGCCGATTGGCCGCGGAAGAAGAACCGGTCTCCCGACCCGGCGGGGACAAATTCCGACCCGCCACAACGGGTTCGGAGGACTTGGCGATTAGGGCGTAAGTGTTCTCGCGGAAGAGATCGGCGTCGGCATGCGTGATTCCCGGGAGTTCCCTGCCGGCCATGGGATGGCCGCCGAGGAAAAGCGGGTCCTTTTCGCCAGGAAAGAGTTCGGCGGCGGCTTGGGCGATGCGGACTTTGGTGCTACAGGCGTCGGTGACGAGCGCGTGAGGAGAGGCGTGGCGCGCGATTTCCGGAAGAAGATCTATCGTCGCGGCGATGGGCAGCGCGATGTAGATGAGATCGGAGTTTTGCAGGGCGGGAGCGAGGTCGCCGGAGAAGGCTTCGTTGACGGCGCCGCGAGTCTGCGCTTCACGAACGACCTCGGGGCGGTCCCAGCCGGAGATGTGCATCTCCGAGGTGTACTTGCGGAGAGCGAGGGCGAAGGAGCCGCCGATTAGGCCGGTGCCGACGATGGTGACGCGGGAGATGAGGTGGGCGCCGGGCATGGGTCAGGCGATGCGGCGGCCGATGGCTGGGGCGATGATGCGGAGCTCGGCCATGAGTTGGGTAAAGGAAGCGGGCTCGAGAGATTGGGCGCCGTCGGAGAGGGCGTGGTCGGGATCGTTGTGAACTTCGATCAGCAGACCATCGGCACCTGCGGCCACGGCAGCGCGGGCCATGGGCGGCACTTTGTCGCGGCGTCCGGTACCGTGAGAAGGATCGGCGAGCATCGGCAGATGGGAAAGTTTTTTGATGACCGGAATGGCGGCGATATCGAAGGTGTTGCGGGTGTAGGTTTCGAAAGTGCGAATGCCGCGCTCGCAGAGAACTACGTTGTAGTTGCCACCAGCAAGGACGTATTCGGCGCTCATCAGAAGTTCTTCCATGGTGGCGGACATGCCGCGCTTGAGGAGAACAGGTTTGCGGATTTCGCCAAGCGCGCGAAGGAGATAGTAGTTCTGCATGTTGCGCGCGCCGACCTGGAAGATGTCGACATAACCCATCATCATCTGAATCTGCGAAGCGTCCATCACTTCGCTGATGGTGAAGAGGCCGAATTTGTCGGCGGCTTCGCGCATGAGCTGGAGGCCCGGTTCACCCAGGCCTTGGAAGGCGTAAGGAGAAGTGCGCGGCTTGAAGGCTCCACCGCGCAGGATCTTCGCGCCGGCCTGGGCGACGCTTGCGGCAACGGAATGGATTTGCTCGCGGGATTCGACCGAACAGGGGCCCGCGGCGACGACCACTTCCGCGCCACCGATGCGAACACCCCGGCCGAGATCGACGATGGTGCCTTCGGGCTTAAACTGGCGGCTGGCAAGTTTGAACGGCTGAGTAATGCGCATGACCTCGCGCACGCCGTCGAGCAATTCGAAGTCGCGGTGATCGAAGTCGCGGTGAACGCCGACGGCGCCGAGGACGGTGTGCGATTCGCCGGTGGAGCGGTGAACGTTGAAGCCGCTGGCGACGAGGCGGTCGATGACCTGCTGGATTTGGGCGTCGGTGGCCCCTTCTTGCATCACGATGACCATAAGAGTTTCCCGTTTCCTTCTCTAAATGATTCCAAGCGAAAAGCACTGGACAAAAGTCCCGCCACTGCAGTTACCCTTCCAAAAAGAGCGGCTCATTCCTGCCCGCCTTTGGCACTGCCGTCGCCAGAGTGCATGGCGTCGCGTTCGGCGGCGCGGGCTTCGTCGATAATGCGTTCGAACAGACGGCGAATGGCAGCGTCGGTCAGCGGACCGGGATTATTGCGCTCGGCGTTCTCCAAGACGTCGTTTTCGCGGTCGGGCTGATAGAGTGGAATTTTCGCCGCTTGTTTGAGCTTGCCGATTTCGAGAGCGCAGCGCGAGCGTTCGTTCAAGAGTTCCACGAGCTTCTTGTCGATTTCGTCGATGCGGCGGCGCCAGTCGCTGAGGTTCATGGGATCGCCTCTAGCCAGAAACGAAGTGGTTGCCATCGATGGACGGCGGGCGGGTTTGTCGCCCGTGTTGACGCTGAGATCCTTCGGCGATCCTTGTCGCATCGCCCCGGGATGACAGCGGCGTGGCGAAGTGCGAAAACTCGAGGGGTGCTCATCATGGGGCGACCTCGCGGCGGGAGAGGCCGTGGCGGGCGGCTTCTTTGAGCGCATGGATGCGATTGCCAAGCGCAGTAGGGGCATCGCTCGCGGCGGCCGAAGAGCCGGACTTCGTGGCACTTTCGATTTCGGAAACCAGAGCGGAGCCGATGACGGCGGCGTCGGCCAGGCCGCCGAGAACGGAAACGTGGCCGGGAAGTGAGATGCCGAAGCCCACGGCGATGGGAAGTTGCGTGACGGCGCGGGAGCGGCGCAAGAGCGCGGGGAGATCGTCGGGCAAGGCATCCTTCGCACCGGTGACGCCGGTTCGCGAAATGAGATAGAGGAAACCGGAAGAGCAGGCGGCGATTTTCGCGAGGCGGTCGTCGGTGGAAGTCGGAGCACCGAGAAAGATGGTATCGAGGTGTTGAGCGGCGAGAATGCGGCGATAGTCGTCGGATTCTTCGGGCGTGAGATCGGTGGCCAGAACGCCGTCTGCGCCGGCAGCCGCGGCCGAAGATGCGAATTTTTCGAGGCCCATCTGCAAGATGGGATTGTAGTAGCTGAACAGGACGAGAGGAACTTCGCTCGCGGGCGGAGTCGACTTGCGAATGCGGCGAACTAGATCGATGACGCCGGCGAGCGTCGTGCCCGATTTCAGGGCGCGTTCGGAGGCGCGCTGGATGGTGGGACCATCGGCAAGCGGGTCGCTGAAGGGCACGCCGAGTTCGATGAAGTCCGCACCGCCTTCGGCGAGTGCCAGGACGTATTTTAATGAGGCGTCGAGGGAAGGATCGCCAGCGACGATGTAAGCGACGATGCCAAGTTCGCCGGATGCGCGCAGTTCGGCGAAGCGTTTGGAGATGCGGGTCGAGTGGGGAGGCCTAACCATCATTTGAGCCTGAAGAAGATTAGCAAAAACCGCACCTAAATATAGGACCTCTTGAGGAAAGCATCACCGCTGTGGGTCAGACATCCCATCCGCGGTCTTGGGCCGCAGTTTGGAGCCGATCTCGCATGGTTCGAAGTAATTCTTCAAATTCTGTAATCGGAGGCGGCGCAAATAAGTTAAACGCTGCCTGCCACGCTGTTACTCCACCAAACGCCACAATCTCGGTGATGAATTTGTTGCCCGTTCTCCATCAACCTATCAATCGCTCGCCAGCACAGAGGCCGTCGATTGATCCAAAGTATTGTGCCTCTAAACAGCTACGCTGAAAGCAGGCGGGAGTAAGTGTCCATGTCCTTGTCGCCGCGGCCAGAGAGGTTGAGGATAACGAGATCATTTTTGCTCATTTTGGGCAGGCGCTCGAGGAGTCCAGCGATGGCGTGGGCGGATTCGAGCGCGGGAATGATGCCTTCGGTGCGGGATAGCAGGCGCGCGGCCTCGAGAGCGGCTTGGTCGGAAACGGCGGTATACTCCGAGCGGCGCTGGTCGGCGAGCCAGGCGTGCTCGGGACCGATGGCGGGGTAATCGAGGCCGGCAGAAATGGAATGCGTCGTGGCGATCTGGCCGTCTTCGTTCTGCAATACGTAAGTGTACGTGCCTTGGAGAACTCCGGGGCGCGCTCCAGAAAAACCCTGATGAGCGGCGAGGCGCGCGGCGTGTTCGCCGAGTTCGCGGCCGCGGCCGCCGGCTTCAATGCCCATCATTTTCACACCAGCATCGCCGAGGAAATGGTAGAAGAGGCCAATGGAATTCGAACCGCCGCCGACGCAGGCGAATAGGTGTGTGGGAAGACGCTTTTCGGCAGCCAGAATTTGCTCGCGGGCTTCGCGGCCGATGACCACTTGAAAATCGCGGACCATAGTGGGATAGGGATGCGCTCCGAGGACAGAGCCAAGAAGATAGTGGGTGGTGCGAACGTTGGTGACCCAATCGCGCATGGCTTCATTGATGGCATCCTTGAGCGTGCGGCTGCCGGAATCGACGCCCACGACTTGTGTGCCAAGCATGCGCATACGGGCGACGTTGAGCGCCTGGCGCGCCATGTCTTCCGTACCCATGTAGACAACGCATTCGAGGCCGAGATGCGCGGCGACGGTGGCGCAAGCGACTCCGTGCTGGCCTGCGCCGGTTTCCGCGATGATGCGCGGCTTGCCCATCTTCACGGCGAGCAGGCCCTGGCCGATGGCGTTGTTGATTTTGTGCGCACCGGTGTGAAGCAAATCTTCGCGCTTGAGATAAATGCGCGGGCCTGCGAGTTTTTCGGTGAGGCGCGAAGCAAGTTGCAGCGGTGTGGGGCGGCCAGCAAAATTTTTCAGCAGGTATTGAAATTGGGCCTGAAACGTCGAATCCGACTTCGCCGCTTCATAGGCACGCTCAAGCTCGAAGAGCGGCACCATGAGCGTTTCGGGAACGTAGCGGCCTCCGTAGGGGCCGAAACGTCCCGGCGCCGTTTTTGGGGAATGCAGGATCGAACTCATAGATTTCCGTAAATCTCCGCTGGATGATTCTATTTCCGCTCGCCGCGGCGGACTTCCTGAATGAACTCCCGAAGCAGGCCGTGATCTTTGTTTCCGGGCCTTGATTCTACGCCGCTGGCGACGTCAATTCCGTAGGGCCGTACAATACGCACCGCCGCAGCTACATTTTCGACTTTCAGACCACCGGCCAAAATGATACGTCGGCCAACCGCGGCGCGCCGAGCAACATCCCAATCCGTGGCGCGGCCCGTACCACCATATTGTCCTGTGTGCGCGGCGTCAAACAGAAAGGCAAACGCCTCGGGATATTCATCCAGAATACCCAAGGGAAAATCAGGTTCGACGCGGAAGGCTTTGACGACTGGGAGGTTGCGGGCCAGCTCGGCAACGATTTCCGGGGTCTCATCGCCATGAAGCTGGGCAGCATCGAGCTTTAGCGATTTGCAAACTACGGCGACGTCAGCAGCCGGGGCATTGACGAAAATGCCCACCGCGTCGACCTTTGTCGGAAGCTGCGGGCGGATCTTGGCGACTTCGGCTTCGGCGATATGGCGGGGACTGTGGGGGTAGAAATTGAACCCGAGGAGATTAGCGCCGGCATCGATGGCGGCCAGGGCGTCCGCTGCGTTGGTGATGCCGCAGATTTTGACGCGGATCATGGCCACCTACGGCGTTCCCGGCGGAGAAATGAGGAGGGCGGAAAGCGCCGCTGCGGGATCGGGAGAGAGCATGAGATGCGTGCCGACGAGGAAAGCGTCGAAGCCTGCGGCGCGAAGCTTCACGAGATCGTCATGGGTGCGCAAGCCGGATTCGCTGACCGCGATGCAGTCGTCTGGAATGCCGCCGATCAGTTCGAAGGATGCTTCGACGCTGACGGTGAGGGTTTTGAGGTTACGGTTGTTTACACCGACGATGCGGGCGCCGGCGGCGAGCGCGCGGTCGAGTTCTTCGGCGGTGTGCACCTCGACGAGCGGCTCCATGCCCAGCTCGCGGCCCAGGGCGATGAGGTCGCAAAGCAGCGCATCTTCAAGTACGGAGACGATCAGGAGAAAGCTATCCCCGTCGTTGGCGCGGGTTTCCCAGACTTGCCAGGGATCGAAGATAAAATCCTTGCGAAGCACCGGGAGCTGGATCGACTTGCGAGCATCGCGGAGATTTTTTAACGAGCCTCGGAAGAACTCGCCTTCAGTTAGAACGGAAAGGGCCGAAGCACCCGCGGACTCCAGCGTTTCTGCGAGGGCTACGGGATCGAAGGGATCGCGAAGGACACCGCGTGAAGGTGAGGCGGGCTTCAGTTCGGCGAGAACATTTAGAGTATCGCGGCAGAGCGCTGCGGAAAAATTGCGGAGCGGGGTGGCAGCCTTCACGCCGTACCTCAAGGCGGTCTCCGGTAAGACGCGCTTGCGATGATCGACCTCGGCGCGGCGCGCTTCGAGAATGCGGTCGAGGACTGCCCCGGTGTTCGTTTGAGCAGACATGGTCGTAAGTTTGTATGCTAGGGGTGCAGAAGGAGAGAGTCAAATCGGAAGAAAGCGGATAATCAACAGTTGAAAGTCGAAAGCTGAGAGTCGCGGGGCACGAGTTGTGGGCCCAGGGATACCATGGGAGAAGCAATGGGATACGGCGAAACGTATGGGGCTTTGCTGGACGGGATCGCGGAGCAGGCGGATTCGATTGCCATGCGGTATTTCCGCGCCGAGGAGCTGCGCACGGAGAGAAAGGGTGACGGGACAGCGGTAACGCAGGCGGACCGAGCCGTGGAAGAGATGGCGCGTGCAAAAGTGGCGGCGGGTGGGCTGGCGCTGGATGTTCTGGGAGAGGAGATGGGCGGCGGAGATTGGCATGCCGCGAGCCAGTCGGGGCGAGCGAGGATGATCATTGATCCCATCGATGGCACCGAAGAGTTTTCGCGGGGGATTCCGACGTTTGGGACGCTGTTGGGAATCGAGTTAAACGGCGAGATCGTCGCAGGAATCGCCAGCGCGCCCGGACTGGGGTCACGCTGGTGGGCCTACCGTGGGGAAGGCGCTTATCGGAACGGAAAGAGGATCCATGTATCGCAGGTCGGGAAGCTCAGCGAGGCCATGATTTTTACGACCGGTACGGGTCCGAGCAAGAATCGTGAAATCATAGAAAGAATTCGACGCTTGCCGGATGCATCACGGAACAGCCGCGCGTTCGGAGGATATTGGCAACATATGCTGGTGGCCGAGGGGGCCATTGATGCGGCGTTGGATTGGACATCCAAGCCGTGGGACCTTGCTCCGCTGGGAATCATCGTGGAGGAGGCCGGTGGCCGTTCGACGAATCTTCGCGGCGAGAGAACGATTTATTCAGGGCAACTCGTGAGCACCAATGGCAAGATTCACGACGAGGTACTAAAGATTTTGGAGTGAAGCAGAGGATGATTCGGATCAAGAGAGTCTACGACCGTGCATCGAAAGAGGACTGCTGGCGCGTGCTGGTGGATCGGCTGTGGCCGCGGGGCATGAAAAAGGAAGCTGCGAAGATCGATTTGTGGATGAAGGACATTGCTCCGAGCGATGCATTGCGGAAATCCTACGGTCACGATGTGAAAAAATGGCCAAGCTTTCAAATGAACTATAGGACTGAGCTAAAGAAGAAGAAGCATCTGCTCAAGGAACTGAGAAGCATGGAGAAGGAGCACGGAACGTTGACACTTCTTTTTGGCGCAAAGGATGAAGCCCACAACCAGGCGTTAGTTCTGGCGGAAGTACTGAAGCAAACTGAGTGAACACATCCGGGCATGGTCCAGCGACGTTCACGAGAGATTCGGCGAGGGATCGCTTCTCCAAATTCGTGGTTTCCGGAAAGTGTGGGCAATCCCTGGTCTCGGATTCCTGGACTACCTGGCCTTTCTCCCCTGGAGGTTTTCCGATGAACGCCCGCAGACAACCCGAGAAAGCCGAGCAGTTCCGAAAATTGCACGGAGGACCTCGTATCCTGGCACTTCCCAATGCCTGGGATGTGGCCAGTGCCAGAATTCTGGAAGAAGCTGGTTATCCGGCGATCGCCACAAGTAGCGCGGGGATTGCTTTTTCACTCGGGTATCCGGACGGCCAGCGCATCTCGAAAGACGAAATGCTCGATGTGGTGGCGCGGATTGCAAATGCTGTTCGGGTTCCCGTGACCGCGGATATGGAATCGGGCTATGGCACCACGATCCGAGACTTGGCAGAAACCGCGAAGGCCGTGATCGCCGCGGGGGCCATCGGCATGAACCTCGAAGACGTGAACGGAGATGAGGAGAGCTCGCAGGTTTCCTTGTCTTTGCAAGTGGAAAAGATCCGCGCCATCCGGGAAACGGCTTCAGCGGCTGGTGTTCCGCTGGTGCTAAATGCGCGCACGGATATTTACCTGATGCCGATCGGTGAAGCCGCCACGCGCTTCGAACGAACGGTGGAGCGGCTGCGCGCTTATCATCAAGCGGGGGCGGATTGTGTCTTCGCTCCCGGAGTCAGCAGCCGCGATACCATCGCCAAGTTGGTTAAGGCGATCGCCGCGCCGCTCAACATTCTGATCTCACCCGCCTGTCCCTCGCTCACGGAAATGGAAAAGATCGGAGTCGCACGGGTAAGCGCGGGTTCCGCCGTGATGCGCGCTACGCTCGGACTCGTTCGGCGGATTGGGAGGGAATGGATGGAAGCAGGAACGTGCGCCTCCCTGTTCGATGGGGCTATCCCCTTTGCCGACGTGAACCGAATGATGGGGCGTCAGACCTGCTAACCTCATGGCTGAAAAACAATTGTTGCTCCGCATTCTGAATGAGGAAATTGTGACTTGCCGGAAGTGTCCGCGGCTGCTGCGCTATCGGGAGAAAGTAGCGCAGAAAAAGCGGCGTGCGTATCGCGAGTGGACGTACTGGGGGAAGCCAGTCCCGGGATTCGGAGATGCTCACGCGCAGCTTTTGATTCTGGGACTTGCACCCGCAGCGCATGGAGCAAATCGCACGGGGCGTATGTTCACGGGCGACCGCTCGGGCGATTTTCTGTGCGCGGCGCTGTACCAAGCGGGCTTCGCGAATCAGGCTACTTGCCTCGACAGGAATGATGGGTTGCGGCTCGAGGACGCCTACATCAGCGCGACGTGCAGGTGCGCACCGCCGGACAATAAGCCGTTGCCGGAGGAGGTTTCGAATTGCAGAGGCTACCTCGAACGCGAGATGGAGATTTTGAAGCCGAGAGCGGTGCTGGCGCTGGGGAAGATCGCGTGGGACGGGTATCTCGACATCTTAAAGCTACGCGGATTGATTTCTTCCCGCGCGCCCTACCAATTTCGGCACGGCGCGGAAGCCCAAGTGGCGCCGGGCGGTCCTCGACTGTTTGGCGTCTACCACCCCAGCCAGCAAAATACCCAGACGGGGCGCGTTACCCCGGCCATGTATTCCTCCGTGCTGCGCCGAATTCGGCACTTCCTTCGAAAATAGTCTCTCTCGACTGGCAGTTCTTGAACGGAGCATGTCGGGAAATCCTTTCGGGCCGATGGCGGGATTCGCCGACAGAACGATCGGCATGTGCTTGGGGTGCCCGGTAACACCTCCAAGTGCATCTTTTTCAATCCCTTGCGGCACTTCCCGTGGCTCGGTCATGGTACCCAGCGTGCATTCCTCGACTGCCGAGCATTTACGGGAGGAAGAACATGGAACCAAGGAAACTCAACAGTGTATCCGCAGGAATCGCCATCCTGACCGTTACGCTTCTGCCGGGAGTCGTTGGCGGTGCACAGGAGCCAGTCGATGGACCGGCACGACCAGCCCCCATGCAAGCGGCAGACCAGCTGCGTCAGAAGGCCGACGGTGAACGCCACGGACTGCCGATTGAAACGTTTGCCGTTGCTCCGGGGACGAAGTTTCTGGTGCGGCTCGAAGATGAATTGGGTACCAAGGGCCCAAAGGAAAACGAAAAATTCAAAGTAAAGACGCTCGAACCACTCGAAGCGGGCAGCGGGATTTATCTGCCGTCCGGCGCCGAGATTTGCGGACACATCAGCCATGTGGAGCCGGCGGGAGTCGCGGGGCGAGCGAAACTCTGGCTAACGTTTGATGAGATTCGAACCACCTTTGGCGCTCTGCCGATCGTCGCGGAAGTGGTGAGCGTGCCGGGCGATCATAGTGTGAAGCCTGGTCCGAGGCAGGAAGGTTTGATCGAGGGGCGATCCAGCAATCAGCATGACGCGGCGGAAGCCGCTGCTGCGGGCGCGGCGGTTGGCGCGGTGAAAGGCGTGAAGGACAAGGACAAGAAAGAAGCCGCGGAAGGAGCGGCGTTAGGGGCGCTGACGGCGTATCTGATGGAATCTGGCCGTGGCCACGAGCTGAATCTTCCCAAGGGCGCAAAACTCGAGCTGGAGCTGGAGCGCGCGCTATACCTCGTGAAAGAGTGATTGGTCCAACAATGCACAAGCTGATGGCTGGATTCCTCCTGGTGCTTGGAAGCGGAGTCGCACCAGCCGATACGCCACAGCGCAAGACGGCCTTACTGGTCGAGACCCATGGCATGCCAGAGTATGCCGGACTGGACGCTCAGTAGGTGGCCCATGCCAGACGACGTCGATTTTTGTTTTCAGGTGGACGACCACTTTTATGCGGCCGGCAGCGTCCGCCGGGAGTACCGTGAGCAGCAAGAGGTAAGTCATTGTTGATGATCGAAGGAAAGAGTGTTGGGATGATCATGAAAGATAAGCAAATTATGGTCATCGCTCCCCGAATCTGTCTCCGCCTGACCAGGGTGCATGACCACCCGTTATTCAGCTGGACTCCCTGCGCTCACAACTGACGACCTCCCCCCGCTGACGACCAGCTTGGCAACTCGGTGCCCTCTTGTTAGAGTCGAGGTGTCCCGCAAGTCGAGGGTAAGCCATTCATCAAGAGCATGCCGAAGAGAGGTTGATACCGATGGGGGAAGAAACTCGTGCGGCGGTGCGGGCCATCGAAATGGTGGAGCGGAAGGACCGCGTTCTCATTGTCGAAGATGAAGACAATGCGCGAAAGGGCTACGAACAGCTCTTGCAGCGCTGGGGGTGCGACGTTGTGGGCGTGGGAACCGCGGAAGAAGCGCTGGCGAGATTTGCGAGCTACCAGCCAGACACGTTGATCGCGGACGTCGAATTACCCGGGATGAACGGGCTGGACCTGCTGAAGCAACTCGGGGCGGAACTCCGCGAAGTGCCGGCCATCGTCATTACCGGCAAGGGCAGCGAAGAACGCGCGGTGGCGGCGATCGAGGCGGGGGCTTTCTGGTACATCGAAAAGCCGCTGAAGGGGCCGGTGTTGCGCGCGCTGCTGGACCGCGCTCTGAGCAAGGCGCGAGATGCGCGGCAGCTCGCGCTGCTGCAGCGGCAACTGCGCGAGACCGGAAGGCTGGGGGACCTGGTGGGCACGTCGAAGCCCATGCAGGAAGTGATGCGCATCGTGGAGATGGCCGCGCCGAGCTCGGCGTCCGTGCTGATCACCGGAGAAACAGGTTCGGGCAAGGAAATCGTCGCGCGGACGCTGCACCGGCTTTCGCCGCGTGCCAATGGACCGTTTGTGGCCATCAATTGTTCCGCCATCCCCGAGACATTGATGGAGAGCGAGATTTTTGGCCACGAGCGCGGCGCCTTCACGGGGGCAGCCGAGCGGCGCATCGGCTGCTTCGAGCTCGCCGACGCAGGAACGCTGCTGCTGGATGAAATCGGCGAAATGCCGGCCCCCACGCAGGCGAAACTATTGCGCGTTCTGGAAGATCGCAAAGTGCGCCGACTGGGGAGCAAGAGTGAGACACCGGTTGACGTACGCGTTCTCGCGGCAACCAACAAAGAACCTGAGCAGGCCGTCAGCACCGGCCAGTTGCGGCAAGACCTTTACTTCCGCCTGAATGTGTTTCACATCAATCTCCCGCCGCTGCGCGAGCACAAGGACGACATTCCGCTTCTTGTCGAGCATATTCTGCGCGACGTCAACGCCAAGCATGGGAAGCATGTAAGAGGGATCGGCGCTGAAGTTCTGGACATTTTTATGGGGCACACCTGGCCGGGAAACATCCGTGAGCTGCGCAACGTATTGGAGCGCGCCTCCATCATGTGCGAGAAGGACCTGATCACCCGCTCTTGCCTTCCGGGAGAATTCGGAAAGTCTGCGGCGAAAGGCCCGAGCGATCTTTCGGCGATCAAGTTTCCCGTGGGGACGACGGTCGATGCGATGGAGCGCGAGCTTATACTGCAAACGCTGGGCGCAACCGGAAACAACAAAACGCGGGCGGCAGAACTGCTCGGCATCAGCCTGAAAACACTTCATAATAAGCTCAAGGAATACGGCGGCGATCGCGCCGAAACGGAGTAAGGACGCAGAATGCAGCTGCGGCTGCGGACAAAACTCACACTGGTGATGACGGGCCTAGTGCTGCTCGTTGTAGCCGTCCTGTCTGGTGTGTTTTTTTGGCAGCTACTGGAACAAGTGCTCCGCGAAACTAACAAGCGCACGGTAGATCTGGCGACAGACAGTTTTGTGCAGGTGGACCGCGCCCTCGCCGATGCGAGCAACCACGGCTGGCGGCCGGAATCGAACTCGGCCGGAGACATCCGCGACTATGTGCGTTACGCGCTGCAAGCCAGCGAGGGGCTGCAGGCGCAATTGAAAGCCGCCATTGCCTCAACTGCGATTTATGAAGTCTCTATCATCGACCAGGACGGCATAGTTCTGATTTCCAGCGACAAGTCACAAGAAGGGAAAATTCACTTACGGCATAATCCACTTTCGGAGCTTATGCAACGCGGCTTCCTGCATCAGGTGACGGTGTTGCGCGGCTCATCGAGAATCTACGAGTACAGTTTCCCGTTTAAAGCCGGGCAGCCTTTCGATATTCGCGTGGCCATGTCGACCGGGCTGCTCCTGGATGAGATTTCTCCGAGCCTGCGCAAGTCAGGAACCATCGTACTGGTGGCGGTGGTGATCTCGACGCTACTGGCCGCAGTGGTGAGCAGGGCGACGCTGGCTCCCTTACGCGATATCGCCGCACACTTGGATCGTATCTCGGCAGGACAATATGACGCGCCTTCTCCGGACGTCAAGGGTTTCGCGGGAAGCGGCGATGAACTCGGGCTGGTGAGCAGGAAAATCACACAAGTCGGCCAGCAGCTGCGCGGCGTGCATGAAATCTTCAGTACCATGCGCGAAAACATGAATTCCGTCATGGCCGGGCTTGAGGACGGTTTGCTGTTGTTCACCCGGGACGCGCGCGCCGTGATGATCAGCCCTGCGGCGGAAAAATTTCTGGGTGCACCTGCTGGACACCTTCTGGGGCGGCGCGTGACGGAGATTTTCCCTCTGGGCCACCCCCTGCACGAGGCGCTGCACATTGAAGGCGATGAACTGAGTGAAGTGGCGGCCGAAACGGAGCTACAGACAAGCGAAGGGCCGAGACGCGTGAGCGTCACTGTGCAAGCCATCCAGGAAGATGGCGAGCGCATGGGTGCACTCGTGACGCTGCGCGATCTTGACTCGCTGGAAAGCATCAATACCCAGCTTCAAGTGAGTGAACGCCTGGCGGCGTTGGGGCGCATCACCGCGGGCGTAGCGCACGAAGTCAAGAATCCGTTGAATTCGATGCGGCTGTGGCTGGAAAACCTGAAGGAATCGCTGCCTGCAGAACAAGACGGCGCTTCGCAACAAGCCGTTCAGGTGCTGGACAAAGAAATCGACCGGCTGGACGCGGTGGTAAAGCGCTTCCTCGATTTCACCCGGCCCATGGATATCCGGCTCGAAGCAACGCAACTCGCAGAGCTTTTGAAGGAAGTCCTGGAGGTAGCAAGACCGCAATTTCAGAAATCCAACATCCAACTGGCGCAATTGCTGCCAATCGATGTGCCGGAGGTGTACGTGGATCGCGCGCTGCTCAAGCAGGCGGTGCTGAACCTGGTGCTGAACGCCGCAGAGGCCATGCCCAGCGGTGGGCAATTGCGGCTGGTCCTGAGCCGCCGCGGCGAAATGGCGGAAATTACCGTGGGCGATACGGGCAAAGGCATTCCACTGGAAAACCGCCAGAAAATTTTCCAACTATTTTTCACCACGCGTCCCGGAGGCAGCGGAATCGGACTTGCAAGCACCTTCCGAATTGTGCAGCTTCATAACGGTTCGATAGACTTTACTTCGGAGGTCGGCCGGGGCACGACGTTCCGCATCGAATTGCCACTCGCGGCCTGAACATGACGGAAACCCCAGCCCGGTCCCTAACAGTGTCGCCGCGCAGCTCCCTCTATTCGGTGGTTGTTTTTCTCTGTTGTGCTGCATGCGTGTTTGCTGGATGCAGCATGAGGAAACGTCCGACTATTCCCTGGGCCGCTGCGGTACAGGTGAAGCCGGTAATCGACCCACAGACCGTGGACACAACCAGTGTTCCGGATGACGCGCTCCCGGAGCTGCTGCCCGAACTGCCACCTTTTCCCGGCTATCTGATCACCGTGCGGACCGCACCTCCGCGGCCACGCGCCATCACGTCGCCCTCGGCAGTCGTGGGGACGGAAGCCGAAAAGATGGAAGCTCCGATGATTGCCCCGCAGCTTACGCCACAAGAATCCGCGGTTGCCCAGCAGCAGACCAACCAGAGTCTGGGAATCGCGGAAAAGAATCTGGAGTCCGCGCGCGGCAAAAATCTGAATGCGGCACAAGCGGACTTGGTGTCCAAGATCAGAGGCTTCATCAAGGACGCGCGAGAAGCCGCGCAGATCACGGATTGGAGCCGCGCTCGCAGTCTGGCCAAGAAAGCGCAGGTCCTCTCTGAAGAACTCACCGGTTCACTTTAGTTTCTTATTCTCCTCAAATGTTTTTTTGCTGGGGTAGGCAATCAGCCCATAGAAACTTGCGGCCATCAAGGAAGCGCGCCAGCAGATGCGATAAGATGAATTTATGAAGAAGTTCGATGTGGCCATCGCGGGCGGTGGAGTGATTGGGGGGGCCATCGCACTGGAGCTTGCGCGTGCCGGTCTGCGCGTAGCGGTCTTCGACCGGCAACACCCGGGCCGAGAAGCGTCCTGGGCCAGCGCCGGAATCCTTTCCCCAGCACCGGAGAATCCCGGGATGGTGGTGATGGTGCCGCTGGGGAAGGCCAGCCTCGCACTCTATCCAGAATTTGTTGCGCAGGTCGAGGAGATTTCCGGAAAGACCACCGGCTTTCGACCGAAGGGGACGCTCGAGGCGTTGTTCTCGCGTGATACGAAAGCGGAGCTCAGCACGATTATCGCGCTGCATCACGGCCTGGGATTGAGGGCCGAGCCGCTGGGGGCCGAGGATGCCCGCCAGTTTGAACCGGCGCTGAATGAAGAAGTCGCAGCCGCCGTGCTCAGGCCGGATGAAGCATCGGTTGACAACCGCGCGCTGACGGCTGCCATTTTGGAAGCAGCGCAACGCAGTGGCGCGGAGGTCTTTTCCGGCAACGGCGCGAAAGCGATGTGGCGCGAGAAGAATCGCTGTGCGGGGTTGGTCCTCGAAAATGAGAGAGTGGCAGCCCAATGGACGATCATCGCGGCCGGCTGCTTTTCAGTCACGATCGAAGGAATTGCGCCGTACGCGCCGGTGCGGCCCGCGAAGGGCCAGATGGCCGCGCTGCGCGCGGACCATTTGAAGATGGAACGCGTGCTCTGGTCCGAGAAGGTCTATCTCGTGCCGCGGAACGACGGGCGAATTGTCGCGGGGGCCACCGTCGAGTACGCCGGTTTCGACAAGCGAACCACCGCGGGTGGCATCGAGAAAATTCTTTCAGCAGCCATCGAGCTTGCGCCGGGCCTCGCGGAGGCGCGCATCGAAGAAATGTGGGCAGGCCTGCGGCCCGATTCTCCCGATCACCTTCCCATTCTCGGTCCCACCGACATCGACGGCCTGCTGATAGCCACCGGACACTTCCGCAGCGGAATCCTGCTGACGCCCGTCACCGCGCGCCTGGTCCGCGAATGGATCATCGAACAGCGCGTGAGCGTGGATTGGGACCGCTTCAGCCCGTTGCGATTTCAGACCGAAAAGACCGATGCGACAAATACGATGCCTGCTTGAGACCGAGCGCGACAAGAACCTTTGTCAGCTCCCTAAAAATGCAGAAACGGAAGCGGCAGGCCAAGCGGCGTGCGGCTTCTAGGACGTTCGCGCGCATGGGTCTCCTGTTGAGAATTGACCGGCCACAGTGGTTGAGAAAGTCTCCCTGGATCATTCGCCGGCAAATGATCTACGTCCAGGATAAGCTCGTGATCGAAGACGACATCCAGCATGGTGCCGCGCGGCAGTTCCGCTTCCGGACCGCGTGTGAGTAAGATGGCTATCAAACCGGCAGCCGCTCCGACGCCCCCACCAATCAAGGCACCCTTAACCGGAGCGCCGCTGGCTACTGTACCTGCCAGTGTCCCGATGTAGGCGCCACCCGCTGTCGTAGCGAGAACGAGCATTTTGTCGCGCCCGGAGCCCGACGGCCCTCTGATCCTGCCCTCGGCATCGACGCCTTCCCGGGCACCGCGGTCCGCGCTGGCTGGCGTGGCCGCGAGGCTGACGGTGTAGCCATTCGGAAAAGTCATCTGCTCAAGAACGATGCGAAATTCGCCGCGGCCCTTGATGAGACCCGGCCGCTTGAAATCCAGGATTCTCCCGCGCACAAACGCACCCATCGGAATAACCGTACGATTGTTCTGTGCGATGGGGTACGCCGTCTCGAAATAAACGGAATCGCCAGCCTTGGCCGTGCGCGTGTTGAGCCCGTTGCGAAGCAATAGCGGGACTCGCGTGCCCGTGGGAACGGCAATTTGATCGCTATTCCGCGCGGTGGAGTCAGCGGTTGCTTGCGTTGCGGGCGCTGCTCCTGACCAGGGGCTCGCGGAAGGCTCTTGTGCGAGAAGGTTCGGCGCCGCAGCGGAAGAAACGAGCAGTGTGAAGGTAGAGAGACCCGTGGAGAGCCGGGAGAACATGAAAATCACCTCGAGGGGTCTGGCCTGGCCCCTGGAAGTGAAATGCATGACCATCTCCAGACGAGAGGGATAGCGGGATGGGCGGCGAGGACTCCGGCCTTTTTGCCTAAGGGTTTTTGATACCAGCAGTTATGGCTCAAAGTACGGAGATTCAGCAGGTGCACATGGTGACCGAACGGCGTTCCTGCGATGGATGTGGTTGTCAGCGACAGGCACCGGTGTCAGCGAGAGGCGCCAAGTCCCTCGTGAACTAAGGCTCAGGCTGTTGCGGCCGGACCGGGGGTTGAATGGCAGGCTGAAATTGCCCGAGATTGCTAAATTGAATCTGGCTGCCGTCGAGAGAAAGATCGTGTTCGAGAACAATGTCCAGCGTGGAGCCGCGTGGGAGCTCCGCTTCTGGTCCGCGCGTCAAGAGCACAGCGGCTAATCCCGCCGCCGCGCCAATCCCTGCGCCGATACCGAGTCCCTTGACTCCGTGGGCAATCGCCCCGATCCCCGCTCCGGCCGCCGTGGTCTGCGCGACCGTACCGGCGTCCTTCCCCTTACCACCAGGGCCGTTGACTTTGCCCTCGGGATCCGTCGTTTCCTTACCGCCGGAATCGGCGCTGCGCGGGGCGGCGTTCAAACTGACGGTGTAACCATTCGGCAGGATCAACGTGTCCAGACGCAGCCGGAATTCACCGCGGCCCTTGATGCGCCCGGGCCGCTTCGATTCCAGCAACTCACCGCGAAGATAGGAACCGACTGGGATCACAACGCGATTGCTCTGGGTGATCGGAAAAGACGTTTGAAGGTAGACCGAGTCTCCCGGCTTGGCGCTGTGCGTGGAGATACCGTTCTGGAGCACGACGCCGACGCGAGTTCCTGCAGGAACGGTGATTCTTTCACTGGGGCCAATTTGCTGTGCCGGAGCAGGCTTGGGCGCGGCCAGGGACGGGGCAGCGGTCTGCGGCCCTTCGGGTTGCTGCGCTTTGCAGGATGCGCCCGCTGACAGCAACGAGGCAATCAAACAGAAGTAGTGGCGAATCCCTCGACGCAGCTCTGCTTTCACGGCATCCCTCCGCAACGCTTGATGCGATGCATCAAGAGGCGATCTTGGATGCCTGAGTATACTGCGAGCTGAGCCGCAAGTCGTCAGCAGGCGAGAGACGGAACCGTGGTTTGCAGTCGCGCAATTCAGTGCGAGTTCCCGCTGCTGGCACGGGCCGGGACGCAGCTGGGAGGTCGGTGAACCGAATCCATTGCTGCGCGGGAGGTCAGGTGGCGGGACGGCATGGCGGTTTGACCTGTGGGAGGGCGAAGACTACGCTGGAAACAGAGTGAGGAGAATCGCATGGCGAAGCTGGCGTTGATTTACGGGATGAGGTTGCTACCCGAGGAAGAGCTCGGCGAAGTCAAGGATGCGACGGTGGTGTTGAAGAATGGCCGCACGGCACGCGTGACCATGCACTTAATCGAAGGCAGCAAGGAAGAGATCGAGAACACTTTTCGCCAGTCCATCGAAGCTTTCTTTGAGATGTATCCGGAAATTTGAGTACCACTCAGCCT